>Ga0074195_1000061_pt1 | contig 269722 bp, 278 predicted proteins | sample EPASupsiteHSE623_FD_64525 | JGI IMG/M metagenome (GOLD analysis project Ga0074195, IMG submission 64525) | Bioremediated contaminated groundwater from EPA Superfund site, New Mexico - Sample HSE6-23 | ecosystem: Environmental > Aquatic > Deep subsurface > Groundwater > Contaminated ...
TGCTACTAATGAACACCTTGAATATGCCTTTTTCGCATTACTTTCGAGTTATTTCAGATCACAACCACTGGAGTTGATCGATACTGTTTACTCAAAAGCATGGCTAGATAGAATACGTGACACCATTCAAAATAAACCCTTATCCATCCAAAACGCGATGAATAATGCTGTGGTAATGGCAGGTTTACATGTGACTTCTTTAGTGACGTTAGCCACCCTGGTCGCATCCCATATAGGCTATGTAATACCTTTGGTTGCGAGAAACAGTTGTAATATCCAAAGTGCAAGTGATTATTTGATTCGCTATGGGGATAACCCTAAATACTCTAGGGTTGCGAAACTCAGACAATCTAAATAGATTGGTTATTTATTCTTGATTTACTTAATCAATTCTTATATAATGATTGCGCATGGGGATGTTCTCTGGATTCGTCAGGGTTTTAAATGTGATATAAGCATGTCTTGGTTGTGCAAGTAAAAACACCGAGGTTATTAATAACCGGAAACCAAAATTTACAATTCGCTGCTTAAGAAAAAGTGCGAGCCAACACTAGGTTTTCTTACGACTTAGTCTAAGGCACAAAACAGTAAGATATATTTGGTTGTTGCCACCTTAAGCAATCAAATGAATCAATAAGGTTAGTCTAGTGATAATATGTCAATCTATGATTGCTGGATGAATATAACTGATTGACTAAACATGTAGAAAGTATCACAGGAAAAATCATGCACAGGGGTTCGACTCCCCTCATCTCCACCAAGACGAATAAAACGGCTTAGCTAAGCCGTTTTTTTAGTATGGAAATCTTAAATAAGGTCATAACGTTTTAATATGTTAGTCTATCAATGTTTCCATTAACTGTCTTCAATTTTTAAAAATAGAGATATTGAATCTTTAATGGTTAAAATTCTTAGCAAATTAGATAATCACATCTTTTATTAAGAATACATAAATATTCAATTCACAAATGTATAATCCTTGTTTTCAAAGTAATTCTTTATACGAATTTCTTTATTTCGATAATCAGATAGCTTAGTTGAAATTAATCCATAATATCTCGTTGTACATTCGTCATTCGGTGGTGTAATAGAATAATTACCAACATATATCAATTTGTTAAAAAATCTACTTGATGTTTCCCAAAGATAAGAGGTATAGTCAAACATTTTATCGTCAAAGTTTCGAGCAATTCTAATATAATCACATGCTTCTATTTCATTGACATTCTTCGGAAGATTCTTATCTGGTGTGATTTTCATATAAACAATAGGAAAAACATCCTTATCCATTCCTTTATTAAAATCATGATCACCGATTTTATGAATGATAATATATCTACCATCAAGACCGTTTTCTTTAGCGAAATCTCCACTTAACTGGTATGCATATGTATCGCCCAACTTCCAATCATTTCGGTAGTATTTATAAGGAGATATCTTCTTCTTTTCTGGCATTGGAGAGTTCAGTTGATTTACTAATTTATCCAAGACTTCTTTTCTCTTTAATCCTAATTTAGGATTTTCTTCTAACCATATTTTTAGATGTTCTCCGTCTTGAATGTATTTCACTGCTTTTTCTTTAACTTCAGGTAGTAATCTACCTAATTTCCATTGTGTATCCGCTAAAACAAACCAAAACACAGGACCATCATACATATCATTGATCAACCATTGGCTATCTTTGATTAGTTTTTGGGTCGCTTCTTCATTTGATAATCCTACCATTAATAATTCTTTGTATAAAAATTTAACATCTTGTGCGATATCATCTGAATATAATCCTGTACCCCATGCTCCCATATGGGCCTCTTTCTATGGATTTATCAAATTCCATATTTCATTATTACTTATCATCAACCTCTTCACACTTCACAGCTCCGATTCTCGTGTGTTCTAGATACAAAAAAGTATATTCTTGATTTAAATTAACATGATCACTAACATGGAGTTCTATTGTTTTTTTAGTTTCTCTTATATAAATCTTTGGAAAATTATTAATTTGGTTGCCTGTTTCTGTTTGGTTTTTAGCAAACCCTACAACTCTTCCAATCAGTTGCTTATAATTATTTGAACGTATTTGTTTAAAGTCTTTTAATAGTTTTACGAGAAAATGCGTAAACACAACTATTAAAAAGAAACATGTAAACGGAAGGAAGACAACACGTATAATTGCTTCAATGTCATAATTTGGTACTTCAAAATCGTCGATAAGTGACCATACCATTGCCATGAATGATACAATTAAAACGAATAAATCTATGACTAATGTTGCGTAATATTCTTTTTTGATTCTATCAATTGGACTCATGCTTTCTCCTTTTCATTAATCGAAAAACCTCATCATCCATTTAAGTATGTCTCTTCAAAATCGTTCCAGAATCCTCTTGTTATTCCACGAGCAATAGGTTGTATTTTACCATCCATCCAATAAGTTCCTGCGCGGGTCATAACATCATAATGATCAATTTTTATGATTAATCGGCTATTTTCCAGATATGATACTTCTACATAATCGCCTATAGATAAATCTCCAACTGTCATACAATAGTATTTTTCACCATTAATCGTTATTATTTTTGCAAATACCACTCTATCGTTATACATGTAGCGTGGTGAAAATACAACTTTTTCAATCTTTTCAATTTCCCCTTCGATCATAATTACACTATTCTTATCATCTTTTAACAATTTTACACCATGTTTTAACGAGGATACTGAAACTATTAGCAATAGAATAATGACAAATAATGAAATTATCAAGTGTATCTTAAACTTAATTGTTAAGGGTCTTTTTGCAAGTACGTTGTGAATTATTAAGCCTAACATGAGTGAAATTGAAATGACACACATTACAAATGGTATAACAAATAAATTAGTAAAATATTCATTGTATAAAAATTCCATTTGGTCCTCCATTTTTTTGTTATTTAACTGAGTTCATTATGTATGATAGTTAATGTGTATTGAGTCAATATAGTAGTTATCGAATGTGATTGTTCAACCGATGGTGCCAGTCGTAATGATTCAAGTAAATATTTTTAAGATTAATATTCCAATTTTTATGGCTAATATAATAAAAATATGAAGTTTACACAGCAATAATGCTCGTGATGACTGCCAATAAATGCACGACTATATAACTAAAATTTTAGCTCTTTTTTGAATTTGGTCTTTCCTTATACCAAAATCACCACGAATGATGAAACAATCTTGTTTAAATCGTATATGGCTAAATGACATAAAAATGACGACAATATAGAGATAAGTGAACAGTGGTATGAAAACAAAACGTATTGGATCATTTTGATTCATTAACTGGAATAAAGCGAATGATATAAATACTGTTCCAATTAAGAATGTTATTATCGATCTAAGGCCAAAAGTTACAATCGTTTTATTCACTATATCACCTCTTATATGTTTTAACCCTACCATAATGACTGGGTATGATTAATGATGTTGCTCATGATTAAATTCTTGATTAATAAATCTTCTCATCGTGGTTCTAGTAGCTTCAAAATCTAAAGAATACCCAAACTTGATAATGAACACGCTCATAATGAACATAAATACTAGTAGAAGGTTGTATAGACTAAATTCATTATTCATTATGTTATATAGATCTATCGCTAATAAAGCTATGAAGAATAGAAACATGAATACCCATAGTGCGTAAATAAATGATTTAATACCCTTGTCTATGTGATAGATGAGATTAATTTTTGTTTTATCATAACTTGTTGATAATGATCCTGAGATTACTGGATTGAATGAATTACCATGTGTGATATAACGAATGATATCAAAACTAGTCCGATCCACATAACCATAAAATAGTTTTGATTGATCCATATTTTTCATGAGTAGTCTGATTTTCATATGTCTATCTGTGGCATTAGATAGTCTTTCAATAAATTCATCCAGAGGTTCATCAGTGATATATTCTTCTTCTAAAACGCGAAATAATCTCATAGTATTTCATTTCCTCTCACTTTATTGGTCTTGCTTTTTTATATCGTCCACGATTTTAGTTTCAGTCATCGCTTCTATCATGTTAACTATAGCAGCAAAGTCCTTATTAAGTAACGGATGATAAGTAGCTTCATAAAATCTCCTCATGGCTAGAGCTTTTAAAAGTTTCTTTTTTGTTTCTATGTTTGTTTCAATTTTAAGTCTATAAATTCTCTTACCAATACTTCGGTGGAAAATGAAATCTTGTACAATGTTCTGACTCACTGTAAATAAAAATATTGGGAAAACAAACACTTCGACTTCTATTCGGATTAGTTCTGAAATCATTACTACAATGATCATTAATATAAAAAATAATACGAATGATAAATAATAGTCCATATACATGCTTTTCTTATAACGTAAAATAGTATTTAATTCATCATTTTTTTTTCATTCATCATGACTAATCACCTTTTTTCACTGCATCTCTTAAATCTCGAAGTAAACCGATAATGTCTATGTCAATTGATCCGGATATTCCTCCACCATAGGTCCCCCCCATATAACCGAAGGACACTCCCAACCCCCATGAATCAATATCCATGAAATTTCCGTTATTCAATGATAGATGTAATATTCCAACTGAGAACGATAATGAGTTGTTACCGCCATAATATTCTGTGTAACTGACTCCAATTTTTATAATTTGAATGCCAACTTGATGGTAACCTTGACAAACACCTACAGCATTGCATGAAGTACCTTCTAATCCAAAATTAGCTAACACATAAACCAAAAATTTCAATACCAAATACTGATGGAATTGGTGATGCTCCACCTGATACAGTTACATTATCTTCCGAGTGTTCATCTGCTGGTGCAACAGACATTAGTCCCGCTGTGAGCATTGTTGCGTTTATCACGATTAATATTAATAAAAATGAATCTCCATTAGGATCAACATTCATAACCGGATTATTACCAGCGTATGCGTACATGTTATGAGTTAATAGATTTCCTGTTTCACCAAGTATGCCATCTGCACTAATAAATCTTAACCATTGTAATCTTAAGTTTTTTAAATATCCAAATCAGCATGTTCATTCTGAGGTTTCAATTTTCATTATAATCATGGATTTGGGTAAATAATCAATCGTTACTTCATCACCAACCTCAAAATCGCCAATAGTCATTATGTAATAAGTTTTATCATTGATAACGATATACATAGGGTTCGCAAACTCATTTTCATAATACATTTTCATATGATACCGATCTAAGTACATTTTAGTGATAATCCCATTCGTTTCTATAACTTGTTCCTCTTTATCATGTATCAAAGAAAAATGACTTGTAGTTGTAACCACAAAAAGAGAAATTAGAAGTGCCAGTAGTGATATTAATAAACCTGCATATTTGAACTGTTCTTTGATTTTTTGAGGCATTAGTTGAGGTTTGATTTGGAAAATTACACCTAAAACGGTAATAACTAATCCAAATGCTAAAAAGATTGAAGGACTTAAAACTAATGCATGATAATATTCATTATAATCAAAACTCATAATCTAATCCTCTAATAAAAAACTCTTTTTTGTCATGCCATAAATAATATTCATAATCCACGATACTCCAAAGAGTTCCTACTTTTAAGTAAGTTGCTCTAGCACCATTCTGATTTTAAAATGGAACACCAGATAAATCATACAAATCTTAATAGTTCATTCGATTATCAAACGCCTTATCAAGTGAATTACTTAAAGTAAGAAATGTCATACTTAGTGTGTCCACTTTCTTGACAGAGGTCCACTAAGATTAAAACTCAACTAATGAAATATCTCAATACATTAAAGCGAAAATTGTCTCCATAACTCTATATCTTCATAACCTGTAACGCGAATATTGCGTTTAAATGTATTAAATAATGTCACTCTTACTTCTTTCCCTGACTTAATCACATAGTAATGCTTTCGATTAGGATATATACCTACATACTCTAGATTTAGGAGGGAACTCAAGTTTCCATCCATGATATTACATGTGTCACAAATAAATGTTTTTAAATTCTTTAAGCCATTTATAAAGTGGATATGATCGATTTTACTCATGTACTCAAATTTTAAAAATTGTAATCTAGATAATGCTTCTATCGGTGTGAAATCAGATATCTTTCTACACCTAAAAATTGCTAAACTTGTCAGAGTGTCTCGATGTTCTGTTAATGGTGTTAATGAATCTATGTAAGGTAAATCATCAAGATACAATACTCTTAATCGTTTTAAGTTTTCAATACCCTTGAGTGTTTTTATTTTTAATCCTCCGATTGAGACAGTATCGAGATTGGTTAAATTAGATAAAATACTTAAATCTTCTATTTTCATTTCATGCAAAACATCTGCCATTGACAATGTTTTTAATGAGATCGCTTTATCGATGTCTTTGATAAGATGAATTTTATCAGAGTCGAACAATTCTAACTTCTTAAACGGTTCTAATGAAAGTTCACTCGCATTATTCAAAGTTAAACCAATCAGTTCAGTTAAATAATATAGTGGTGAAAAATCCCTATTACCATCACTAAAAACCATAAGATGTTTGATGTGGGGTATTTCTTTTAGAAAATTTAAATCTTCTATTCCGCTGCCAAATAAGTAAATGACTACATTTTCTAGATTTTTTTGATTGATATATTCAACATGCCTTTTTATATCGTTATTATTAATCAGTATTGCTTCATGATTAAGCAATGCACCGCTATAGCCATGGATAGATGTAAACTTAAATCCGTCTTTTTCTGTAAAATTTCTCATGTTCATTTTTAACCTCTTTCATACTTCATCTACTATTTTAGTTTCAGTCATCGCTTCTATCATGTTAACTATAGCAGCAAAGTCCTTGTTGATTAAAGGATGATAAGTAGCTTCATAAAATTTTCGCATAACCAGCGCTTTTAAAAGTTTCTTTTTGGAGTCTATGTTTGTAACAATTTTAAGTTTATATATTCTCTTACCGATACTGATATGAAATATAAAATCCTGGAGAAAATATTCGATCAGTGTAACAAACATAATTGGTACCATAATTATTTCCGTTTGCCATCTATTAATCTCAAAAATGACACCTATTGAAATAAAAAACACCCAGAAAAGAATAAAGGTCATTAGTGAATCAACATCGATACTTTTCTTATACCGTAAAATAGTATCCAATGCCTCAACTTTATTACGATTCACTATAAATATTCTCCTTCTACATTTGTTTGATAATCAAGTTATTTAATGGATAATTTGTCTATCAAAAGCTAGCTATGTTTCTCTAAATCTTCCATTTAGTAGATAATCATTCGAATCTTAATAGTTCAATCGATTATCAAACGCCTTATCATGTATATTACTCATCGTAAGAAAAGTTAGACCATGATATAAAAGTAATCTCCCTAAACCATAGCGCTATCCAAAAATCAAATAACTAACTAAAATACGAGTAATCATCTGTTATAACAAGTATTGCTTTTTCTTTAATATACGCCATAACCTCTTGTAATATGTCATCTGTTGCGAAATAACAAAACGCATTCCAATCAAAATCGTGTACACTGATATAAAGTGCTATTCCTTCCATGATTTCCTGATGTTGTTTAGCCAAATAAAATACTTCTAGATGCGAGTAGTTAAATAGATTTGTTTCACCATCAGTAATGATCATGACATCAGTATTCGTATTTTTAATTTTTGAAAACTTAAAACTAGATTTAATTCTCTTTTTCTTTAAAGCTGAAAATTTAACAGTGCAGTCGCCATCATCATTATCTGGAATATCATAATATATAGATATGTTTTTATACTTTTTATTGAATATATAATACATATCAGAAACACTAATTCCTTTAAACTCATACCAATTCTTGTTGTATTTTTTTGAAACATCAATCATATAAACTGTTTTTCTCATTAAACTATCCTCATCTAACATTGTCATTACTATATTTTTGAAGGTGTAATCCTAAAAAATCTAACAGTCGAATCATCTAAACACCGCCATTAGCAGCAATCGAAAAAGCAGCTATAATCACTAAAACGATGATTAGAACACTCAATATGGCATAAATATAATTCAAGATGAGACCTATCCAAAATGATATTCTTTTCTTATTCGTCTTAAATCGTGATATGTTCAAAAAATTGATAGCAACCGAAGCTAAAAAAGTCCAGAAGAACGATATAAAAACTAAATTTTGTAAGCCTGTTCGATTTAAAATGTTTGTTGGAATAAACATTCCCCATAACCCCATAGGGAAAACAGCGATACCGAATATGAGTATGAGAATATTCTTCTGTTGATCATTTTTTATCATAATTATCTCCTTTACTACAAAAGACCTGTTATTTATGTCTTACAGTATGATTTAAGCTTACATTCATAGATTTTTACCTTAAAACCAATAGAAATCTTTCCTGGTTTAAGCTTAAGATTCCTTTATATTTTAATGTTAGCATAAATAAATCATTATTACCACATCTAATTGACAAATAGGTATCTATCTGTAATCAAAGAAATTGTATCATATACTCTGATTTGATTCATAACTTCATTTCGAAGGATTTATAAAGATAAAAACGGCTCAATTTAAGCCGTTATTATCAATCAACAATTTATTCTTTCTTACAAAATGAACCCCAGTAGTGCCGCTAAAACAACAATGAGTGGTGCTGGTATCTTCTTCCATAACAACAGTAAAGTTGAAACGATGACCACCCCATATACCGAGAAGTCCATAGGGAGTTTTATGGACTGTGTGATGGCTGTCATTAATATTAAGCTGGCTGCAGTAACTGTGACACCTTTTAAGAAATGTTTCATACGAATCATTTTTCTAGAATTACGGTATAAAGGGTAGATAAAATATACCAATAATATACCTGGTAAAAATATGCTGAAACCACCGATCATCCCAGCCAAGAATGAGAAACCACTGCCAGCAAATGAGCGTGAACTGACAAAGGCTGCGAAACTAAAGAGTGGGCCAGGGATGGCTTGGTCTATTGCATACCCTGATAAGAAGTCATGTAAACTGATCAGGGTTTGATTTTGAACCAAATCTTGAATCATCAATGGGATCACAATTTGTCCCCCACCTATGACAGAATACCCATAACGATAGAAGGATGTATACAAAGTTACCCAAGGGGCTGTGATCCATACCCTCAAACCTTCATTGAATAATGCTAAACCAATGACAATCAGCAACACATACCACCTTGGTTTTAATTTAACCTCAAGGATGCTTTTTTCTTTCCTGTGTGGGAAAACATAAATGAGTCCGCCTATCACCAACATGATCGGTACTACCCACATCGATAAGCCCACCAACCATAAACCCAAAGCCAGCATCACGACATACAAAATCCAGTCGTTACGTTTTTTCAATACTTTTTTCGATAACGTGAATGCAGCATAGATGATGAATCCTACAGCGACAGCTGGTAAAAATGTAATGATGGGTTTCCACCCTTCATGATTGTCTAGTTGACTGAAAAATACGCCAATCAAACCCATCATAACGATGGCTGGTAGTGCCCATACTAAGAATGTTAAGAATGCTAAAACAGGTCCACCCACATGATATCCAATGGCAGTGATGGTCTGTGAACTGCTCGGTCCTGGGACCAAAGCATATAAACCAATCATTTCTGTCAGTTCTTCTTCGGTCAAATATTTCTTCTTTTCAACTAAAACCGATGAAAATACCCCATAGTGTGCTTCGGGTCCACCATATGAACCTATCGAACACATGAACACATCCCACAGGAATGTTCCCCATTTAACTTTATTGTCTACCATTTATTTCGCCTCCATTTCAAAATGTTTCTTTCGATATATCATCAATAACATTACGGCTATAAATTCGATCAGTGTTGAAAACAACACCACATAAACCACATGCCATTCGTAAAATAACCCAATCAAAAGTGACCCTAGAAACCATGCTGCACCAAAGACGGTATAAAATATCCCATACGCTGTCGCGCGTTTTTCTTTTGAAACCATGGAAGAAATCACTGCTTTGAGGATGGATTCTTGTGCACCCATACCAATCCCCCACAGAATAACCCCTAAAATGATACCGACCACGTGGTGGGTTAAAAAGAATACTGGGGTCATAAACAAACCGATGCCAATGGCCCAAATCAAAGCGATGATGCCTTTTTTATCGTAATAATACCCGAAAAAAAGAGCTGCAATCGCATCTACACCCATCGCGAGTGCATACAAGAGCGGGATGTAGGTTACTTCTATTAAAGACACCTGGCTCATATGAAATGCGAGTACGGGGTAATCGATGAATCCAAAAGCAATCAATCCGACAGCCACCATATAATAGATGAATGCTGGGTTGTTTTGAATGGATTGTTTGGCGGTTGTTTTTTCAAATGTATCGGGGTGTGGGTATTTGAACTTCGCGATGACCAATACCACCAATGTTAAGATAGCGAATATCCCCAACAATCCAAAAGCCAATTGATAGCCATCGAGTTCTGACCCTGTATTGAGCTTTAATACAGCGAACACGAATAAAGGACCTAAAAACGCACCAAACTGATCCATCGCTTCTTGAATCGCGAATGATTTCCCTGCCCCTAAATGGGGTGCTGTAAATGAAGTGAGGGCACTTTTCGCAGGGGCACGGATGCCTTTACCCACACGTTCTAATAAAATCAGGATAATCGCGACTTGCCAAAACGACACTTCAACAAACATCAGTAACGGGATGACCAGTAAGTTTAATGCATAACCCACAAACATCATCAACCAATACTTCTTAGTCTTATCCGCAATCGGTCCTGTGACCAAACGGAACGCTTGACCAATGAATTCACCCAAACCAGAAGTAAATGAAATGACCAAAGCGGAAGCCCCAATCAAACCCAGATATGACCCATAGATGCTTCTTCCACCTTCATGGGTGAAATCCGATAATAAACTGATGACGCCTAACAACATCAAAAATAAGAAAGCGTTTCTTTTTATCGTATTGGATTTATTCACGTGAAATCACCTGTTTCTTATGGTGGATTTCACGACTGAGTTCTTCGATTTTATCGTAGAGTTCATTAAGCAAATATAGGCCTTTTTCTGTAATCCTATAGTATTTTCTCATTCGTCCTGAAGCGGCATTTTCTTCAACAGATAATAAGCCCTCCGCGACCATTTCTTTCAGTAAGGGATATACATGGGATGGTCCTACTTGATACCCATGGTGTTTGAGTTCTTCTAGCATCCATACCCCATAGATGGGTTCTATCGAAGCATGGTACAAAATATGGATATTTAAAAAGCCTAAGTACAGTTTCTTTTCATATCGACTTTCCATATGTCACCTTTTCTATGTTATCAGTTTTTGATATCATTAATTGTTATTATAATCCATAATATCATGCCTGTCAAATCATTGGATTGTAAAAGATTCGTAAGGGCTGGATTGTGAAATCGCTCGATTTTTGGTAATATACTCAAGTACAGGTGAATATCATGGAAGAAAACAAACCCAAAAGACGTAAACGTTACTCAGGTAAGTACCCAAAAACCTTTGAGGAAAAATACAAAGAACAACAACCCGATAAATATCAAGACGTCATCGCCCATGTGATGGAGAAAGGCAATACCCCTGCGGGTATGCACCGTTCCATCATGGTCGATGAGATATTGTCTTTTTTAAACATACAACCCGGTGAAATCGGATTAGATTGCACCCTGGGTTTTGGGGGTCATACCCGTAAAATGCTCGAACAATTAAACCACACCGGCCATTTGCACGCCACCGATTTAGACCCCATTGAATTACCTAAAACTGAACAACGGTTGATCGATGCTGGTTTTACCAAAGACCATTTCACGTTGCACAACATCAATTTTAGAGATTTAGACCAAATCCCTGTGGATGGGTTTGACTTTGTGCTCGCTGACTTGGGTGTCTCTTCGATGCAAATCGATGACCCATCTAGGGGTTTTACATTTAAATACGATGGTCCACTCGATTTAAGAATGAACCCTCATATCGGTATCCCAGCCAATATTCGTTTATTAGAACTCACCGAAGATGAACTCGAAGGGATGCTCATTGAAAATGCCGATGAAGTGTATGCGAAAGAAATCGCGTCCGAGATTGCTAAATCAATCCAACTTGGACAACTCATCGAAACCACCAAAGACTTGCATAAAGTGATTCAAAAAGCATTATCTAAACTGCCTAAATCGATTCAAGAGGAATCGATTAAGAAAGCCTCACAACGTACCTTTCAAGCCCTACGCATCGATGTCAATCAAGAGTATGAAGCCCTCTATGATTTGATGGAAAAACTCCCCCTATTATTAAAACCAGGTGGACGAGTCGCGATTTTAACGTTCCATTCGGGTGAAGACCGTTTGGTCAAAAAAGCATTTCAGTTTTACCAACGACAAGGCACGTACGCTTTGGTAACCGGTCCCGATTTGCCTTCACTTCAAGAAGTGCATGACAACCCAAGGGCTCGGTCCGCTAAACTCCGCTGTGCCATCAAAGCATAACAATTAAAATGTCTCCACTGTTGGAGACATTTTAATTTAATTTGTGATGGAATTCACTTTTATGATGTGTTATACTTGATACAATGGAGGTCACATTATGTTCAATTCTAAAGGCCATATGACCGTGGGTGATTGGTTTGTATTTCATCTTTTGATGGCGATCCCCCTGGTCAACATCATCATTTACATCATTTTGTTGTTTAGCAGTGATACGAACCCTTCACTGAAATCCTATTTGGTTCTGCCACTCATTATTTTGGTGGTCGCCTTAGGTATTATTTTTACTTTACTTGCGTTAGGGTATGCTTTACCACAGATTGGAGCGATGTTTTATGTTTAACTTAGGTCAAATCACATTGATTTTATTCAACTTGATTTTCCTTTTCTTCATCCCACTCGCCTTGGTGGGTGTGAAAGTACTCGTACTGAGGTATTTTGAATTCAGCTATTCGAAAAAAACTTTGATTCATTATTTTGTAATGTATCTCATCATGACATTGATTGTCTTGATTACGACCCTATTTTTAGAACAGTCGATGGGGTTGAAACAAGTCGTAACGCTGATCCATTTACCATTGTTATTGATTGGTATTGTATATGAAATGGTTGTCATTCATAAAATCGAGTTTGAATATGAACCAAAGGGCCCATTTTCATTCATGATGGTCATCACACACGTCGCTGACGCGATGGTGTTGTCAGCAGCAGTCGGCTTATATGTTGTTCTATTGGTATTGATTGCTTCGTTATTCAGTATTGCCAACTAAACGCTCAATTAGAGCGTTTTTATTTTTTTAGGCATCTGATTGAGTAGGATGAACGATACAAGCATCAGACCCAATATAAACCCATAAATATAGGTTGTTTCACCAAGCATATCCATAATATACCCCGAAATCAATGTGCCTAAGATGGCACCCACCCCATACCCTGTGAACATCAAACCATACTTTTTGGCGTATTGTTGAATCCCATAGAACTCTTTGATGGTTGCAGGTACGATGGAAAGCCATGCACCTAAGTTAAACCAATATAGACCAAACGATAATCCAAACAATATAAACTGCTCACCACGGTTGATTAAACCAATCACACTCGCGATGACAATCAAGGTCACACTGACCATGCCTGAGAATTTAAACCCGCGGCTATCCATCAGCTTACCAAATAACGGACGCGCTATCCCATTCAATATGGCGAAGATCGATAAAGCAAACGTCACCGAGGTTTCATTGAGACCATAATAGCGTACACCGACTTGATAGGTTAAACCGATCATCATCAACCCCACCAAGGTGGCGATGACAAATAATGCGTAAATCCGTTTAAACGGTTTGAGCTTCTCTTTAGTACGTATATCTAGAGGGGTTTGTTTGAATGTACTTCTTTCTTTCAAGATGAATAAAAACGATAATGGCAATTGAATCACTAAAAACAACACACCCAAAATGAAGAAGGTTTGACGGATATTTGTTGAATCAATCAACCAACTGACCAAAGGTGCAGTGATGAGTGGGGACATCCCAAACCCCAATAAAATGATGCCTGTCATGAACCCACTCTTTTTAGGGAATAGTTTTTGTACCATGTAAATGGGTACACCGTAAACCATCCCTACCCCGGTACCAATCAACACCCCATAAGAAACCATGAGTGTTAGAATGTTTTGTGAAATACCCGATAGAAAATACCCCAAGACAATGAGGAGTGTCCCATAAAACACCAACCCCCTCAAACGATTGGGTTTTAGATGTCTACCAGTCACCATCATCGACAGTGCATAAAAAAACAACGAGGTCATGTAAGGCAGTCCAGATTCGAGTGTCGTGGTTTGATATAAGGTTTCTATGTGGTAACGAAATACACTATAAGCGTATACGGTGCCCATCAATAACATCATGAGGATGGAAGATATGATCATTAAGGTATGTTTTTTTTGCATAATAAGTGTCCTTTGAATTAATTTTTCTTATTATAACATACGATTACGCTTCAAACCACTATATTCATTTGAATATCAAACAAAAAGAGCGGGTAAACGCTCTCATGTGCTTTAGACCAACTCATCGTACAACTTGAAGTATTCAATGATGTCTTTCTGGATTGAACAACCCAAGGCTTGTTCGACCCAATTCAAGTAGTTTGGATTTTCACCATAATTGTAACCCAAACTTTTAAGTAAGGCCGATATGTCTCGTTCTTTTGGAAAATAGCCAATGTATCCAAAATCGATCATCGCGGTGATTTGATTGCCATCATATAACACATTGGGCAAATAATAATCGCCATGAGACAAAACCAAGGGTTCATCGTTTGGATAATGCGTTTCTAAATAAGATAGTAATGCTTCAGGCGATGTAAACCCTTCGTTGGTAAATGTCCCTGGGTCGGCGTTTTCAATTAAGATTTCTCTGTGATTTTGAACATTGTATGAAACTGTATTCAGGGCTTCTGATTTTGAACTTAAGATAGGGTCATGAATCGAGATACCCCACAACCGTTTCAACCCCTCACAAGCCACTTTTATGGCCGTTTCTAAAGGCCATTGGAACAAAGGTTGGCCTGGTGATTTCGTCATCAGTAGATAACTGTATTTTTTTGTTTCTATATAGGCTAAGACTTTAGGTACAGGTATGGAACCTTCTAATAATGCTAAAGCACGGGATTCCCTTTTAGAATCCCTATTTTTCTTGGATTTTTTCAAAACAAAATCACCATAAAAAACCACTGAGGATTCAGATTCACCGATGTGGTCTTGGATGCCTTTTTTATTACCTAGGATTTGTTGGATTTTAAAAGGAAGTTTGGCCATAAGCGGCTCCTATCTCATATATATGACTTTTTCTATCACCATTATATCAATTCTCATGTGTTATCCGTTATAATAATCATAGGAAAAGGTGATAGCATGATTAGTTTTAAAAATGATTATAGTGAAATCGCACACCCAGCCATTTTAGCCTTACTCAATCAATACAGTCAAACCCAATTCAATGGTTATGGTCTGGATGTTTTGAGTCAATCTGTAAAAAAGACCATCCAACAACAGTTAAGTAGTGAGGTCGATATCCATTTCTTGGTGGGGGGAACAATCACGAATAAAGTCTTGATCAGCCACGCTTTAAGACCCTATGAAGCGGTGATTTCTGCCGATACTGGACATATCTTTGTTCATGAAACTGGGGCGATTGAATCGACTGGACACCAAATTATCTTGATTCCAAATAACTCGGGTAAATTAACCGTTAAAGACATCGATGAAACGGTGCGCGGTTTTACAGATGAACACCGCGTCGTTCCTAAAATGGTATATATATCTAACGCCACAGAGACTGGGACATTTTATACCAACGCAGAACTTGAACAACTTTATCAATACTGTCAAAAACAGGGACTCTATCTATTTATTGACGGCGCGAGACTGGGTGTCGCCCTTTCGGCTTCGGGTTTAACATTAAATGATATTTGTAGGAATTCTGATGCGTTTTATATCGGTGGTACGAAAAATGGCGCGATGTTGGGTGAAGCCTTGGTCATCAAACATAAAGATTTAAAACCCTATGTTAGACATGCCATCAAACAAAGTGGCGGACTGCTTGCGAAAGGGTTTGTCGCGGCGATTCAGTTTGAAGGGTTGTTTACAGATAACCTCTTCTTCGAATTGGGTCATCATGCCAATGCCATGGCATCCAAGTTAACCACAGGATTGATCCAATTGGGGATAAAACCCATTTACCCTGTCCATACGAATCAAATATTCGTCACGCTTAAAAGTCAACAGGTGGCTACTTTATCTAAACAATACGCTTTTGAGTTATGGACAGACCATGGCGATACAAAAACCATCCGGTTGGTAACTTCTTGGTTTACAACCCAAGCGATGGTGGATGCGCTCTTGAACGATCTTAATAATATTTAGAAAAAAAAGCTCAGGGAACTGAGCTTTAATCATTTTTAAGGTCGTCATACGCTGTTTGGAAAGCGTCGACTAGATAAGGGATATCTTCTAAGGTCGTCTCAGTTCCAAAACTGATTCGAATGACCCCTTCTGGGGATTTTGCATGAATCGCTTCAATGACGTGGGATACCCCAACCTCATTGGAATGACATGCACTACCTGTGGATACATAGATCTGTTTTTGATTGAGTTTGAACTGAAGTTTTAAGCCAGAGATCCCTTCAAACGATAAGGATAATAACCCAGGGATTCTAGACTGATTTAGCGTTGGTCCATTCAGATGTATTGGTAAAATAGCACGGATTTGATGGTAAAAAGCGGATGCCAAAGCGGTGAGGTGTTTCGCTTTATCGTCATATTGATCATTTAAAAGCGTCAATGCTTGATCAAATCCGATGATACCAGCGATGTTTTCTGTCCCAGAACGGTATTTGAATTCATGACCGCCACCATGGATGAGGGGTTCGATCTCGATCTCCTTTTTTTTATACAACAAACCGATGCCTTTAGGGCCGTGTATTTTATGACCGGAAAATGACATCATATCGACATTTAAAACGGATAAGTCCATCGGTTTATGTGCAAGCATTTGGACGGCATCGACATGAAAACATGCCCCGTGTTGATGGATGATTTCTGTCATCATTTCAATGGGTTGAATCGTTCCTAACTCATTGTTTCCCCAGATGATACTGACCAGCAATGTATTCTGATTTATTTTGGATTTTAAATCTGCTAATGAGACATAACCCATCGCGTCTACTTCTAAATAATGCACCTTATATCCTAAAGTTTCTAGGTAACGGATGGTATTTAATGTGGCTGCGTGTTCGATGGGTGTCGTGATGATTTCTCTTTTATGTGGGTGTTTTCTGGCATACCCTTCGATCGCGAGGTTGGTGGCTTCGGTGCCTGAACCTGTAAAAATCAATTCGTTGAAATCACAATTCAACAACGAAGCGATGTGTTTTTTCGCAGTGTTGATGTCTTTTTTGTTTTGCATCCCAAGGGTATGCATCGAGGATGGGTTTCCATAGGATTCGGTTAAATAAGGCATCATCGCTGCCAACACTTTGGGATGGATTTGCGTGGTTGCTGCGTGGTCTAAATCGTAGAATCTCATCATTTCACTTCCAGTTCGAGGTGATGGTTCAAATATTTAGCGAGTTCAATATCCAACAGTTGTTGAATCAAAACCTCATCGATCAACAATACTTTTTTGTTTAACGATAAAATCAATTGTTCAGCTTTAGAGGCCAAATGTTCTACCGCATACGATTCATGGATGATACACGGATTATCATCATTGAATAGCTCAATCGATGCTTTTTGAATGCTTTCTTTTTTAAATTTTAAGCTCGATAGAGCCCCTTTGAATACCACTTTACCTGTGGCATCGATGATGCTTACTTTTTTGATTGGCATAGGCTTACCTAATGAATACTCTAAAGATATAATAAATCGCAACCCCTAAAAAAACAATCGCATTCACCAATTTGATGATATCTAATCGAGTACGAACAAAATTAGAGACCACTTGGATGTTTTGAGATTTTAGGGTAATGCCGCTGATGATGATGAGCGGTGAAACGAATAACAACACATAGACAAACAACAGCACATTGAATAAGAGCACATGGGCGGTACGGTCTACCACAATCGCTGTCCAAGCAACAAACGCTTGTCCGGAACATGGAAATTCGACGATCGCAACGAACATCCCAATCAAAAAAGCAACAAGATACACGGTGATATCCCCAGATTCAATGCTTTCTGCGAAATTATTCATCAACTTTTTAGTCACGACAAAGAATCGTCTTGGCAGTTGGTTTTTAATCTCACCATAGGCTTTTCTTCTCGCAGCGAAGAAATCCATGAAGTTGAGTACCGATATGAATAATGCTAAGACAATGATGATGGTATAAAAAATCACCATGTAAGGTACAAGTAATGCCAAGGCTCTAGATAAGAAAGTGCCTAAGATGAAATACGTCACAAATATCGCGATGATATACGATAGACAAATGTAAAAAATCGCTTTTGAACGCTTTTTATCGGTTAGAAATGATAGAAACATGAGTAGCATCGCGATCGCACACGGGTTGAATGCATCGAGGATCCCAAGGACTGCGGTAGAACCCAACAATACCCACAAATCGCTTAAGGTAATGTCACCATAAACAAATTCAATCGGGTCTAACGGTGCACTGCCATCCATCACCAATTGAACCTCGCCGGATTGAATGCCTTCAATGATGACTTCAGCGCCTGCATAATAGGTTTGTCCTACGTATAGAATAGGCACCAAATTTAAATTTTTAGGTACATTATAGGTTCTTGCATAACGGGTAAACATCGACTCAAATAAGTCATAATTGTCTTCACTCATGTATTTTTGTAATACATAACCTTGGTCTTGGATGTCTTGTAAAACAAAAGAAGCTTCGACTTGTTGGCAGTTTAAACAAGTATAGGAACCAAAATAAATGGCATCTACGGTTGAATCTGCTTGAATCTTTAGGGTTGAACCCATAAAAATGACCCATAATAGGCTGAAAACCAAAATGAATTTAACGCGATATGTCATAAAAAAACGCCTCGATTGTATTAGATTGATTGATAACCATCTCATAGAGATTGTCTTCAATGGTTATTTTAACACACATATACGGTATCGACATCTGAAAAGATGACATAATCCACAATATTTCAAAAAAGAAAAAGTATTTTCAGTGACGAAAATACTTTTATTTCAATTAACTCCAACGACGTGGGTCGCCTTTGATTTCTTCCAAAATGGCCATGTCCTCAGGTTTGATTTCAAAATCCACTTGGGTATTTTGAATGATTCTTTCTTCATGGGTGGATTTTGGTAGTGGGGCTGTATTCTTTTGGATGCAGTAACGGATACAGATTTGTGCAGGGGATACTTGATACTTTTTCGCAACCTCACCAATCACTGGGTTACTGAGTAAATACCCGATACCGAGTGGTGAGTACGCTTCAACCACAATCCCTTTGGTTTCACAGTACTCTAAGGTTTTCTTTTGATCGAGACCAATGAAATACCCGATTTGATTGACATGTGGGATGATTTCACAATGTTTTAAAATGTTTTCAATGTCATTCGGATCGAAATTAGAAACCCCAATCGCACGGATTTTACCTGCACGGTAGAGTTCTTCCATCGCTTTCCACGCTTGAACATTGCCTTCACGACAGTCCTTGCCAATTTCACTCCATGGCCATGGTGCGTGGATTAAAAATAGGTCTAGGTAATCAAAACCTAAGGCTTTTAAGGTGTTTTCAAACGCTTGTTTCGCTCCTTCATAGGTTTTGATGTGGGATTCTAGTTTTGAGGTGACGAAGACCTCGTGTCTTGGTATACCCGAATCTCTAACGGCTCTACCCACAGATTCTTCATTACGATAGCCTTCAGCGGTATCGATGTGACGATACCCATGCTTTAATGCATACAAAACCGAATGGTAGGCTTCATCGCCATCTTTAACTTGCCAAGTGCCTAACCCAATTTTTGGTAGTTTGACACCATTTTTAAGGACAAATACTTGATCTAATACTTTCATGATTTTTCTCCTTTTTCTAAATCTAATGCAATATCTGCTTTGATTTGATCGAACAAAGCATAGTCAATCTTATAAAACTTTCGATAAACCAAATAAGCACCTAAAATAAACAATGCAGGCAATACAATCATCGATACCCGAAGGGCCAACAACATGCCATCGGTGACATTCGCACTGATAAAATCGCGTGATTGTTCGGTCGTCCATGGGGTACCAAGTAATGCTGCTGCTTCCCTCGCGTTGGTGAGTGGTTTGATGACTTTGTCATTCAATCCCGACCAAGCGAGCGTTAATGTAACCACCAGTATTTGAACGGAGGTGGCTAACTTCACCACGAATGGGTTGATGGCGAAAACCACCGACTCATTGCGTGTTTTGAGTTTCCACTGGCCATATTCAATCGTATCCGCCAACATGACCAAGACCGACACTTGGATGAACCCTTCACCAAAGAAAATGAAGAAGCCAGCCAAACCAACCACCAACATGGTTTTTGGCAATACGTTGCCTGCCGTTAAGAATTGCAGATAACCAATCATAATCAAACCGATTGCGATTGTAAAAATTTGTTTTCGGGTAATACTCTTCGCCAACACTGGAAATAACGATAACGCAGTCAATTGACTGATGGCGAGGATCCCTGAGAATATCGTAAATTCTGCGCCGCCATATTTATTGAAATCATAATTGAAGAAATATATCCCTAAGGAAGTGGTGATGTAATACCCTGAATTGAATAAGAATATCGCGATGATGATGACCATCAGTTGGTCATTTTTCGTGATGATTTTAATGACATCTTTGAGTGAGGTTTTGGGTTGTTTCACATCCGATAGTGGGTTCTTCGGTTGTTCGACAATGAAGAATACCAATATTTGTGAAATGAGGTATATACTCGCAATCACCAAAGCGATCCAGAAGAATGCTTGTTTTGGACCACCGGCAAAATTTTGATAAATGATGGGTACCAAAGCAATCGTTAAGAACATCCCTAAATTCGCGAATATTCTCGCTTTTGAACCGATCGATTCACGCTCTTTCGGGTCGTTTGAAAAGGTAGGGTACATCGACCAATAAGCGATATCATTCATCGTGAATGTCATATCTGACATCACATAGATGATGGTAAATACCAAGACAAACCAGCCACCCGATAATCCAAAATCTTGGAATAAAAGGAAAAACATGAGGGCGGAGGTGATGGCTCCAATGATCAACCACGGTTTGAATTTACCATACTTACTCTTGGTATTGTCGATGATGATGCCCATCAATGTATCGTTGATGGCATCCCATATACGGGCAACCGCGATGACAACCCCCACCGCCACCAAAGCCCAGTTGGATAAGCCTAAAGCATCTGTAAAAAATACAATCAAGTAGGTACTATAAAGCGCGTACATCATGTCTCTGCCAAGACCGGATGTGGTGTAAGTCCATTTAGAACGTTTCGATAACATCTCTGACATATTCATATCTCCCTATGTAATGTATTATACTTGAAAAGTCTATATTGTTTCATCTTTAACGGGCTCTTTTGGAAATTTTTGAGTCATCTTACTCCAAAATTCTGTCAATAAATCATTTAAGTAGTTGTCCGTTCTGACGACGGTTTTGGCTTGCCATTCCTTCGGCATCAACCGTTTGTATAAAGGCGTGACGAAGCGATCGTCCATCAGTAACGCAATCCCATAATCATCGTCTCTTCTGATGACTCTACCCACCGCTTGGATGACTTTATTCATGCCTGGGTAAGTATAGGCGTAATCAAACCCCCGTTTAAATGTATCGTCATAATAAGCCCTCAATTGTTGGTTGGGTTCATTGACCATCGGTAACCCTACCCCCACAATGATGACCCCAGAAAGCATATCACCCACATAATCAATTCCTTCAGCGAACATCCCACCCATCACGAAAAATGCAATTTGTGAGCGGGTTAAATCTTTCTTGAAACGGCTTAGGATGTGGTCTCGTTCAGTACTATCCATTTGTCTGGATTGAACCAAAATATCGGCATTCAATGTGTTCGATAGTGCATCTTTTACTTGATTCAAATACTGATAGGAAGGAAAGAATGCGATATAGTTCCCGATTTTTGAAGATACCACCGTTTCAATCGATTGGACAATGGATGTTAAAGAGTGTTCTCGTTCTTTGTATCGAGTATTCACACGGTCATTGATCATGATTTTTAAGTGATTTGGGTCAAAGGGTGAAGGGATTTGAACCACGTTGCCTAACCCCTTGGATAAAAGGGTTTGATAGTAATCAATCGGATACAAGGTAGCAGAAAAGAATACCGCCCCATAAGACTTATCGGTGAGTGTGGATTTGATGAATGTACTCGCATCCAAACATTGGATGGTGATATCGATATCTTCTTCTAATTTGGTGATGTTAAACCTAAACTGTGTATCGTAATAACCCGCAATCACCGACAGTGTGAGGAGTTTCATGTAGCCATCCATCACCTCGGATTTCTTACCATACTTTGGATTTTCTTTAATCGCGTTGGTGATTTTCATCATGAGGTTACTAACGAGGTCTAAGTACGTCATATCGACTGGTAGGTAGCTTTTAAATGTGGTACCTTCGAGTTCGGCTTCATAATGGTCAAAACGATCAATCAGTTTATTGACAGCCCCACGGATCGTTGGTTTGAGTTTTGAACCAGCACGTCTTAAGGTGATCAAATCGCTTTTTAAAAGGGTGACTGAAAACATGTCTCGAGACCTAGAAATCATGTTGTGTGCTTCATCAATGAGTAATTTGGGTTTGTAGGTATCGTCATCAAAGTATCTGACCAAATGAATTCTTGGGTCAAATACATAGTTATAGTCACAAATAATCAAATCAACGTAATAAGATACAAATAAAGAAAACTCAAATGGGCAAATTGTATGTTTTTTAGCGTAGGCTTCAATCACACTGCGGGTCATCAGTGATTCATTGGTAAATATGTCTTGCATCGCCACCGATAATCGGTCAAAGAACCCTTTGGCAAATGGACATTTTTCTGGGTCACAATCGCGTTTTTCTAAGAAACAAATGTCATCTTTCGAGGTGATTTCAATGGTCTTGGTTTGTAACCCTTGTTGGTGCAAAGTCGCCATCGATTCGATCGCAACCTTCTTCCCTTGATTTTTCGCTGTACAATAAAAAATCTTTTCATTGTCAGCCGTTAAGGCTTTAAACGTTGAAAACAGGGTAGCCATCGTTTTACCAATACCAGTGGGTGCGATGGCAAACAAGATGTCTTCTTGTTTCATGGTATGGTAGACATGTTTCATCAAATCGCGTTGACCTTGGCGGTAAGTATCAAAAGGGAATTTCATCGCTTCTAAGGTTTCTTTTTTGAGTTTTAAATGGGCTTCAAGTTGAATCAACCACTTACCATAAGCAAGGATGGATGCTTCAAAAAAAGTTTTCAAAGCGGCATAATCAAATTGGTATTCGATCGTTTTGGTTTGGTATTTGGAAAGCTCAATGTATGTCAAACGTCCACCGATTTGTTGGATACCTTCATTGTGCATGTACATGAACGCGTATATTTTGAGTTGGGCTTCGTGTTCTAGGTTGGGGATGAATAACAAGTCAAAAATATCTTTTCGGGTCGATTTGATTTCTTCAATCCAAAGTGTATCAGATTGAAGTAATCCATCCATTCGACCCTGTAAAAGATAGGTTTCGTTTTGATAGGCATAAGTTGTTTTGATACTGACTTCTTTTTGGTCTAATGACCCATACTTGCTTTGGATGTGTTGATGGGCTTTGATACCTTCAAGTTGAGACACATTTTGAAATGTTTCTGCCGTTAAATCGCCTGAAGCGTATAAAAAAGAGACCATCTCACCCACACCAATTTTAAGTGCCATAGTATCACTTCCAACTACAATTATAACCTAAAAAGTAAGGATATAAATCCAAAAAGCGATGTCAGGGGTTTGACATCGCTTTTGGGTAGACTCAGTTGAACAGGGGACTTGATATGGAGACTTAGTCTTTATGCATCAAGTTTTTAGCTGCCAAGACGAGTAAGATGAATTCGCTTCGATAGTCGTGAGGGTCGAAACCCAAAGCGGCATCGGTTCTTTCAATGATGGCATCAAAACTTGCATTCGATTGATATGCAGAATCTCTCAACAATAATCCAAACTCCACCACAGCGCTCGCAAATCCAAATTCGGTGGATGGGTTGGTTTGATAACTTGAACCTAAGATGATGGTTTCAATCAAAAGAGACGTATCTTCGGTAGGTTCTTTGTAGCGGATGGATAAGGTGAGCAGTTCATCTAGATGATTTTCACCGGTGTATTTCAAATCGGTGACTGGGTCAAATGTTAACGCTGGGATGTCTTCTTCTGAGGTTGCTTTAATGATTTCATAAAAAGCAATGACCACATGACCAGCACCCATGTCACCCGCATCTTTAAAGTCATTTTCAAAATCATCGTTGTTTAAAACACGGTTTTCATACCCAATCAAACGATAACCTTTCACCAAGGCTGGGTTGAATTCAATTTGAAGTTTAACGTCTTTCGCAACCATCACCATTGACCCACCCAATTGATGGATGAATACTTTTTCGGCTTCTTTGATTGAATCGATGTAGTAATACACACCATTCCCATGATCGGCTAAAGACTCCATGATGTCGTCACGGATATTGCCTGTACCAAACCCCAAAACACTCAAGAATACACCCGTAGATTTTTTAGATTCGATGAAATCTTCAAGTTCAGACACAGAATTCGTACCGACATTAAAATCACCATCGGTGGCTAAAATAATGCGGTTATTTCCATTTGAAATATAGTTTCTACTCGCAACCTCATAAGCCAATTGAATGCCTGAAGCACCGGCAGTGGACCCACCCGCTTCCAGACTTTGAATGATCGATAGGATGTCTTCTTTTTCTGTTGAATCGCCGCCTTCTAAGATGACTTTCGCTGAACCCGCATAAGTGACGATGGAAATACGATCGGTGGGTCTTAAGTTGTCAACTAAGATACCGAGTGATTGCTTGAGCAGTGGTAATTTATCGCTTGAATACATGCTGCCAGAAACATCAATTAAAAAGACTAAATTCATGGGGACGGCGGTTTCAAATTCAATAGCCTCTGTTTTCAAACCAATCATCAGTAAACCATGGAGCGGTGCCCAAGGGGCGTAACTATATTCATGTTGGACATGGATTTTTTCGGTTTCGGATGGTCCTTCGATATCGTATTTGAAATAATTCACCATTTCTTCAATACGAACAGCATTCTTTTCGGGTAATTGACCCGCATGGATCATTCGTCGAATGTTTGAATAGGCTGCGGTATCGACATCGACTGAGAAAGTCGATACGGGCATATCTATCGTTTTTATGAACGGATTTTCGGTGATTTCACCGTAGACCTCACCCTGTTCATAGGAAGGATAATCATACCCTGGGTAATAAGTCCCACAACCAGTCAATGTAAATAATAATACAACCAATACTACAAGTAGACTTTTTTTCATACGTTCACCTCATCATTTGCGTTCTTGTCGTCTCGCCAGACGTTTTTGATGTTTTCTTTTGTTAAAATAAAGGATACCAAACACAGAAGGTAGGATGACGGTCAAGAATGGTAACATGCTCAGAAATGCTAAGAATAAGGATTCAACGACCATCACGAACGCATCGATGCCACTAAAGAATGCACGGTTGATCTTTTGACCAAAATTCAAGGATTCATACGGGGCACTCGCATTCAAATAGAGGGTGACTTGACTGTATTCGATCAAACTGTCGGTTTCGTTATTTTCTGTGGTGAGGTTTCTAAGTTCAATCTCAATCGCAGATAACCGTTGGTTGATTTGAATTTGTTCACCAATACTGGCGGATTGAAACAGTTCGATCAAACGGGTTTGTTCAGCTTCTAACGTATCGATTTTCGCTTGATTGTTGTAGTAATGGACAGACACATCGATGGATGAACTGTTGAAATAGGTCACTTCATACTGATTTCTCAACCCTTGAATGAATGCTTGGAGTCTTTCGGTTTTGATCCTTAAAACCACACGCCCACTTTGGGTACCGATGTTTTGGGATTCAATCCATTCATCCGCGTGGATTAAACCCACAATTTCATCGTATAAAGGTAACAATTGTTTGGCTCTAATCCCCATTTCAACACTATAAATGACTTTTCTAGTCGAGGCTGTTAAGACGACTTCAGAGGTCTCTTCAGGTAAGTTTTCACCTGGTTCATACGCTGCACCACAACCATATAATGTAAAACTAAGTAATAACAAACCCAACCATACCATGACTTTTTTCATACTTTACCCTCATTTCTGTTTTTGACACTTTCAGTATAGGGAAAACTTGTGACAAATCTTTGAATTACTTATGACATTGTTGTGACAAAATGAATGAATGGCATTTTGGATATAAATAATTTATGTTATCATTAAAGAAAGGTTCCGAAAAGGAGACGATTCTATGCGCATACTCATTGTTGAAGATGAGAAACACTTAAATGACTTACTACATGATTACATCTTAGATGCCTACCCCTACGCAGATATCACACAGATCATGGACGGTTTGGTGGCTTTAAATACCATTCAAAAAGAAACATTTGATTTAGCGCTTTTAGACGTCATGTTACCGCATGTGGGTGGGTTTGAAATCGCCAAAGCGCTAAGAAAGCAATCTGCGATACCCATCATGATGTTGTCTGCCCTCAGTGATGAAGAAAACCAATTGAAGGGGTATTCGTTGGGGATCGATGATTACATATCCAAACCCTATAGCCCAAAAATCGTCTTGAAAAAGATTGAAGCGGTGCTCGCTCGGTATCAAAAAGAAACCCCAGAAGCTTTATCCACTTATGGCATCATCCAATACAATTTTGACAAATACAAAATCCTCATCGATCAAACACCGATTGAACTCAATAAAAAAGAGTGGGAACTTTTCACACTCTTCATTCAAAATATCGGACGCGTCTATACGCGTGAAGATTTACTCAACTTGGTTTGGGGCTACGATTACTTCGGTTACGACCGAACCGTCGATACCCACATCAAACGCTTGAGACAAAAATTAGGCAAAGCCGCCGATTATATCAAAACTGTGTATAAATCGGGTTATAAATTCGAAAAATAATACTTAAGGAGGTCACCATGAAAATCAATCTGTTCTTCAAAACATTTTTCATGTTGTTGATCTCTTTTTCATTGGTTTTTTTAGGTAGCATGTATTATAGTTATACCCGTTTTTCACCGATGTACATCGAAGAAAACATCGACAGCGTTAAAAACAGCATATTATCCAACGCTGCCATCATTCAACAAGGGACATCGCTAGAAAACACCAGTTTGATGAACTTATCGAGTGAAACAGCCTTCATCCGTTACAAAAACACGACCATTACAGAATCGATTGGACCCACATTTCTCTCCAATGACACTATATTGGATTTTGTCATCGGCATCTACGATAGTGAAACCGCCATCCAAGATGGTAAATTGACCTATTATGTCGATTTACAAGACGACATTTATCAAATCAGCTACATTTATCAATTTGAGTTTGATGATTATTTGATTGTCTCAACCAAAATCCAATCGTTACGACATGTGGACCAAGTGCTCAATAACATCAACATTACCCAATCGATATTTGTATTCATCGCGATTGTTATACTATCCTTAATCATTTCTAGAAGCATCGCTAAACCCATCCATCAAATCGGTAAGTATGCGAAAGATTTGTCGAATTTGGATTTCAATCACCCTTTGAATCTGAAACGTCAAGATGAGTTTAGAGACTTGATCACCGCTTTGAATGAAATGACCTTCCATTTAAAAAAAGCCTTCAGTGAACTCCATGAAGCCAATCAAAAATTAGCCTCGGATATCGATTATGAGAAAGCTCAAGAAACGAAGAAAAAACAATTGATCATGACCATCAACCATGAAATCAAAACCCCACTCGCTGTCATGAAAGGCATGATTGAAGGGATGATCGATGGGGTCGGTCGATATAAAGACAAAGATACGTATTTAAGAGAGCTCTTGAAACAGATCGAATCGATTTCAACGATTACCCAAGACCTCACCTATTCTTTGAGACTTGAAGATAAGAAAACCGAAGGCGATACGGTCAGTACCGAAGCATTCGCGTCTATCTTACAACCCTTAGAAGAACTCGCGAAACAAAAGAAAATCAAGATTTTAAAACACATCGAACCCGCAACACTTTCGATGAGTGCTGAATTATTGAGCATTTTGATCACCAATTTGGTCATAAATGCTTTATCCTATACCACAGAACCCCTAGTTAAAATCGATGGGTCAATCAAACAAAATCAATATTTACTGGTTATCCGTAACCGTGGGTCAATCCCTGAATCTGAATTGGTGAAACTGTTTGATTCCTTCTACCGTTTGAATACCCAACAAGAAAAAGGGTCTGGTTTAGGTTTATTCATCGTCAAACAAATTTGTGAAATGTATGGTTTCCCTTATAAATTATTCAATGATTCTGGCGATGTGGTGTTTAAAGTCTTGATTCAGATGCATTCATAACTTTGTCATAATTTTGTCAAATTCATATGATATGATACAACCAAAGGAGGTGTGCCCACATGAAAAAATTCATCCTAATCTTGGTCCTTGGCTGCATGGTCTTTTTGATGCAGGCGTGTGGCATGGCTTCGATGGAAGAATCCGTCAGCTTTGATTCACCGCTTTATTACAATGACTTATCGATGACCTTTACCAACACCTCAAAACACGACATTTTATACAATGTTGGTAACCCTGCCGATGATTTTATCCTCTTATACCGTTTGCATGCAGATAACCCCAATTCCAATGATGAGGCGATTTATTTATCGTTTATGCAAACCCTATATACCCTATCGATTACTCAACAAACCTCCATGGCACAGTTGTTTAGACTCACATCTTCAGAGCTTAAAACGGTCTATAAAACCGCAGGTTTAACCTTATCCATCAACGATGTGGTCACATTTAATACCATTCAATCGGAAATCCAAACCTACAAGACAAACCAAATATCGCCTACCGTATCTAAAAGAGCTTACATTGAGTACCGATTATCCATCACTTTAACCGAACAGGACCATCAAAGTTTACGATATCTACAATCGGTCTACAACGATTTCATGTATGACCACCCTGATTTCACCATCCACGAAGCCGATTTTGATGCTTTTAAAGGGTTGTTAATGACGGATAACTTTACGGCATCTCAATTAGAACAACTCGAAAGAGCTTATCAATTCATTCGAGACATCATTTCAAAAAATTAACCCAGAACGTCATCGTTCTGGGTTTCATTTTAAGTGTATTGGCTTTTGAGTGCTTTCGCAACATCCATAATCAAATCGTAAGGGATCGGTTGATTGATTTTGAAAATCAGGTTCCCTTTTTTATTTTGATACGGTTTGAGTTTGGGTTGTAAATAAGATGATTCATCTAGCGGTGGAAACACGCTCACATGGGCTTTGAATGCCCCGTAGTAAAAAAATGCTTTTTCATATTTAAATGCAGGTACACCATAAGACAAGGCTTCAGTAGCATCCGGAAATGCAGCTTTCATGCGTCTTCGGATTTCAACCATGATCGATTGTTGAGGTTCTTCTAAGCTTTCAATGTATTGATCTACAGTCATATGAGTTCTCCTTCTTGATTTCTGATATAGAGGTCATGTAAAACTTCACCCAACAATACAAATTGGGTAGGCAAATAGGGGTCATCAAACACAAATTGATAGAGTTCATACCCTTCATATATTTGGATGTTTCTGCCAATATCGGAAGGACAGGTAGGAACATCTTTAACATCAAAGTGGTAGATTTTGTCTTCTTCTAATACTTTACCATTAAAATGGTACCCCGCTTTAGATAACGTTAAGTGACCTTCACCGAGGGTTTGAACCCGTTTGTTTAGATACCCTTCCAAACGGACAGGACTTTCTAAAGTGTAGTTTGGGTTTTTTTGAACCGTTTGAATGAGGCGTTGTCTTTGGGCTTCATAATAGACATCGACCCCTTGATTGTCAATTCTACCGTATGCATCGTATTTAAAAACGGCTTGACAGTGGGGACAATTCAATTGGTGTTTTTGTGAGATCAATCCCGTTTTAAAACACTTTGGACATTCGGTTAATACATATTCAAGGCCATGGATGTCGTTTAATTTGTAGGTGTATTGTTGGATTAAATTATCTTCATATGGGCTATGATAGAGGGCTTTAACGACACCTTCATAAATCGCTTGTTCAGATAAATTGGGAATGTCATTTTGATCAAACAGTTTCACGACTTGCGTATCCATTCTGCCTTTAAATGTTTTTTTGGTCCAAGGTGGATTGACCAAGTATGGGAATTGGTGTTTGACGATGAAGACATCGACTTTGGCTTTTTTGATGAGTTTCGCCACCGAAAAAGTGGGTTTCATGAATCGACCCGAGGGTGAGATTTGACCTTCTGGGAAAATCGATAAAATACCTTTGTTTTTAAGCACCCTCAAGGCTTTGATGGTTGCTACAGCGTCTGGTTGTAAAAGGGCTTTGGGTATGGCTCTAGATAACCTTAAAAATGGCCCTAATAGGGGATCAAAAAACATTTTATGAGCAGCCAAGTAATTCATTCTTTTCGGGTATAACGCTGTGGTTGTGTAAATAAAATCATAAAACGAGGTATGGTTGGATAGGGTGATGGCCGGACCGGTGATGGGATCTTTATGGATGATCCTTTGGCCTTTACCGAATGCATACAGTTTCAGTAATCCACCGAGCGGCCAAAATAACGCGCCACTGGGTTTTTTCATTGGATCGACTCAAGCACCGCTGCTTTGTTTTCAGGGTGAAGGATGGCTGCTTTGATTTCGGCCTGTTTTTTCGCATCGATTTTATATTTGAGTGAAATCAAAATCCCAATCGTCATGAATACTAGCGGTGCGAACGCCATGATGAATTTAATCGCGTTCATCGCCGAATCTGGTTGTGATAAAATGGGGTCTGCCCCTGGGGCTCTTTCTTTGAAGCCCGCCAAACCGATTAACCCCATGACCAAAGCCAAACCTAAGGCTTGAGCCACCTTGTTGATGAAGTTAGTAAACCCGCTCATTTGACCATCCAAACGGTCATTGAAATAGAGTTGACCCGCATCGACGACATCGCCATACATGGTGTGTGGTACAAGCCCTGGACCAGAAATACCAAACCCCATCAAAGCGGCAATCACATACAGTAAGACTGGGTTGATGTTGGCAGGAATGACCAAAATAAATAGCGCAGTTAAAATCCATAAAATCGCTCCAAATCGGTAAGCATAGGTTTTACCTTTGTTTTCAATCATTTTGATGTAGACAGGTAAAGCCACGATTTGCATCGAAAACATGAGTGCTGCAGAGATTAAACCGACCACGGTGGGCTCTTGAGCCGCAGTTAAATCTTTGGTGATGTAAAAATCCACATAAAAGAAAAACAACCCACTCATGATGGCCATCGCCATTTGAAGGACAAGGAACATCCCTAAATATTGTCTGAATGGTTTTAATACCAGAGGTTTAACCATGTCTTTGACATTAAATTTGGATTGTAGTGGTTTGGTTTGGATTTCTTCTTTGACAAATAAACCGGTGAACAATACCGATAAGAAGAACAGTGTACCAAACGATAAACTCATCACTTGGTAACCGATGGTTTCATCAAACAAACCGACGATGATGCCAGGGACAGCGACACAAAGGATCGATGAGAAGATTGAGAAGCCTAAGCGGTAAGAATTATAGCTTGCACGTTGTTGATAATCTGAGGATACTTCTGAAGATAATGAATAATATGGAATCATGACTGCGGTTTGAACGGTTGTAAATAACAAGTAGGAGGTGAGTACCGCAGTGACACGTAACCCCAAGTCAGAGATGTTGTATGGGAAAAATAATAAATACATCGATACTAAAACCAGTGGGCTGGCGAAAATCAAATAAATTCGACGTTTACCCCATTTGGATTGGGTTCTATCTGAAATATAACCCATCAATGGGTCAGTGACAGCATCCCAAATTCTCGCGATGAGCATCACCAGACCAATCCAGTAAGGGGAAAGCCCTACGGTCAATGCGAGAAATCCAGGGTAAAGAAAATTGATGATGTTAAACGAACCACCACCGAAAATGTCAGCTGCAGCGAAAGCAAGCTTACGCTTTAATGTGTGTTGCATAGGTTAGCACCTTTCTTTCTATTACCCACATTGTAGCATGAAGCTAGCGATAAGTGAAAAAAAACAAGCCAAATGGCTTGTTAAAGGTTACATATAGAGTTCATCCGCGGATGGAATCAAGGTAATTTTCACTTGTTCTATGCGCTTACCGTTCATTTTGATGATTTCGAACTTGATGTCTTTAGACTGATACACTTCTTTTTCACTTGGCAAATGACCAATCGTTTCGACGACCCAACCGTTGACGGTTAAGACGTCTAATTCTTCATCCTTACCAATCAATTCAAAGAATTTTTCAACGTTCGCATTCCCCATGACCAAATACTCATGGTCGTTGATCTTTTCAATCTCGTGGATGATGGTGTCGTGTTCGTCCCAAATTTCACCGACCAGTTCTTCTAAGATATCTTCTAAAGTTACCAATCCGACGGTACCACCAAACTCGTCTAAGACGATGGCGATGTGCATTTTTTTGACTTGAAGTTCTTTGAGCAATGCGTCAATCTTTTTATTCTTGGTGATGTATAACGCAGGTTTAATGATGTCTTGGATATTTTTATTGGAGGTATATACGTAATTGTAAAAGTCTTTATGGTTGATGATCCCGATGATGTGGTCGATATTGCCTTCATATACAGGTAATCTAGAGTAGCCTGTATCGACAAACACTTTTTGAATTTCGGCATTCGTGGCGTCAATCGGTACACATTCGATGTCGATACGTGGGGTATAAATGTCTACAGCTTCTAATTCAGAGAATTCAATCGCACTACGAATGAGTGTCCCTTCGGTTTCGTTGATACCGCCACCTTCTTGGGCTTCATCGACGATGGTCAAGAGTTCTTCTTCGGTGATGCTTCTATCTTCATTGGGTTTGACAATCTTAGACATCAACACTTTCCATTGTTTGAAGAAAAAGTTGAATGGTAAGAATACTTTTTCAAGCACCAATACAATCGGTGCAGAAAACATAGCAAACTTTTCAGGGTATTCTTTCGCAATCGATTTCGGTGTCACTTCACCAAAGATCAAAACAACGATGGTGATGACCACCGTGGCGATGGTTGCACCAAATTCTTGGCCAAGTAAACTGACAAACAAAATGGTTGCGAGAGACGCACTCAAAATGTTGACGATGTTATTACCAATCAAAATGGTCGATAGAATCACGTCATAACGTTCCGATAACTTCAATGCGAGGGTTGCGTTTTTATGTCCTTTTTCGCTTAAATTTTTCATACGTATGCGATTATAGGAAGAAAAGGCAGTCTCGGTGGCTGAGAAGAAACTGGATAAAAAGATGCTGATGATGATTAATATAAGATAGATACTACTACTGTCACTGTCCATATATGGGCTTAATATTCTCCTTGATGAATAATTTTATAACAATAAGCATTATATCATACTGTTTCTAAAAATGATATATGTGCGCGCACACTGCGAAAAAAAACACCTTTGACAGGTGTTAGTGTTGGTGTTTGCATTCACAATCGTCGTGATCGTGTCCACAAGAGCAATCTTCGCCATCATCATGGTTGTGACCACAATCACAATCGCCTTCATGGTGGTGATCATGGTCGTGGTGATGTCCACAGCCACAGCCATCTTCAACTTCGTCGAATTCTGCTTCATCTAAAAACATCAATTCGCCATTTTCGACATAAATCGTAATGAGTTCAGTGCGGGAGACGGTTTCTTCTTCCATCACCACTGGAATTTCATTGTAGGTATAGACTTGGTCGCCATCTTCGATGTTCCCTAGGCCAAATTGAACAGTCGCGTCCCCACAAGAACAATGGTAGTGTAATCCTGCAATCACGCAGTTGAAGTTTTCTTTCTTTAAAATATCTTGTAATAAGACTTTTGCTTCATCGGTTATTTTCATGTGTATATATCCTCTCTAAATCGTATACATTATAAGCGATTTATGACATTTTTACAATCATTATTGTTTTCAAATTATAGGGTCAAACAATAACGCTTGAAAGCGTCTAGGATTTGTTGCCACCCTTGTCGTTGCAATTCTACACTATTTTCAGTTTCCGTATCAAAAATGACTTCAACTTTCACTTGTTTAGGTTGTTCACTAAATTTGATTTCAACGATACGGTCATCTAATAATCGATATTTAATGTACTTGAGCGGTTCTATCTGTAGAAACTCACCTTCAAAATCAAAACCAAATGAATGGTCTTTAGCACGCATCGGGTATTTGAAATATCCACCTACCCTAAAATCCGATGTTGAACCGACCGTTTCCCAGTCCGGAGTTGCGTGATTCCAAGCATCCACGTGTTTGGGTGTAATGTATGTTTTCCAAACCAATTCGATTGGTTTTTGGATGGTTGTTTGAATCGAAACTTTCATTGTAAATCACCTCTTGATTTTATTTTATATGAAGACGGACGCGCATGGATTCATTTTGCATGTCAAATGACCAAAATGTTTCTTTTATTATAAATAAGGCGTTTCTTTTAGCAATCCCCCCCTATTTTGTGTATAATGATTTCGGTGATACTATGGATTATGCAAAACGATTAACTCAAGTCTTCCAAACCGAAGACATTAAAATAGAACATGTCAAAGACAAAGGGATTTCGATCAATAAATACATCGCAGATTCAGGCTATTGTTCGAGACGAAAAGCCGATGAACTCATTCAATCGGGTGTGGTGACTTTAAATGGGATGACTGCAACGCTTGGCATGCGTGTGGAAAAAAACGATATCGTCAAAATCGATGGTGCGGTGGTTAAACCGATTGAAGATAAGGTCTATATCGTGTTGAATAAACCAGAAGGCATCGTCTGTACCACAGAACGACACATCGAAAACAACATTGTTGACTATATGCATCTCGATGAGGTCATCTTTCCGATTGGTCGACTAGATAAAGATTCAAGAGGGTTGATTTTACTCACCAACGATGGCGATATCGTCAATAAAATCCTACGGGTTGAATATGGTCATGAAAAAGAATATTTGGTTGAAGTGGATAAGCCTTTGACTAAATCATTCATCGATTATATGGAACAAGGGGTTGTTATATTCAACTTAAAAACCAAAAAGTTCCAACAAACCGAACCATGTAAACTCATTCAAGAAGACGATACCCACTTTCGAATCATCTTAAAACAAGGGATGAATCGTCAAATCAGACGTATGACTACCGCTTTAGGCTATGAAGTGGTGTCACTCGAACGCATTCGTATCTTGCACATCACCAAAACAGGTTTGCCTGTGGGTTATTATCGATACCTCACCAACGACGAATTAATAAAACTCAATCAAAGCATTCAAAAATAATGAAGGGACGCCGCGGCGTCCCTTATTCATTATTTAATTTCAAATGAGATCGATTGAATGCCTGTGGCGGTTCTATAATATAATGCATAATAACCGACACGTTCAAGACAAACTCTATGTGGTAAGTATACATAGTCTCCCCCATTATAACTCATATACATGTAAGCATTCGGCACCAAGAATTCAATCAAGACTGAACCCTCATAAGACCCAAAATTTTCTGCACCTGTCACGGCTGGGTATGACCCTACACGGTTTAAGATGGTAATCATGGACGTATTTTGTGGGTATGAAAAATAGAGCCCGGCTTGTGTGAATGACCCCGTACCTGAAGAGGATGCGTACTTCTTGATTGTGTTGTTAAAAAAGACAATTTTTATTTGTCTCTTTTTCAATATTATTTTAAGAATTTGTGGATTTTTGATTATAAATCCTATAAAAACGAAAAAAGCACCCTAAAGTGCTTGAATTTCTTCGATTTCGTACCCTTTATTTCTCGCAAATATCATGATTCTTCGAATGGTCATGGGTTTTTGGAATTCTACTTCGAGGGTTTTCTGTTTGTAATCGGGTTTGACGGATAATATGTCTTTATTGCTTTTTAGTCCAATCAGTAACATTTGAGCACAATGGCCACAACTACAATCCTGACAGGTTAAATTAGGTACGATAAATTTAGCTTGCATGCATGGATTCTCCTATGATGACTCGGTTTCTGCCTTCCGATTTGGCTTGGTATAGACGTTGGTCTGCGCATTCGATCCAACCATCCATGGTTTCAGTACATTCACGATTGACGAATATTCCGCCAATCGATATGGTCATTTTGATTTCCTGTTTTTGATACTTAAAGACATAGGCTTCTACTTTTTTACGTAAGCGTTCAGCGATTTCTATGACTGTCTTTGGTTGGAAAGCATCGATGACATAGACAAACTCTTCGCCCCCATAACGGGCCACAAAGTCTTGGTTTCCGCGTTCTTCTTTGAGTAATTTCGCGATTGAAACCAAAATCTCATCGCCACAACTGTGGCCATAGGTATCGTTGATTTTTTTGAAGAAGTCGACATCGATCATCAATAGCCCAAAAGGGCGTTTGGTTTTATCAAAAGCGTTCTTCTTATCTTGCATATACGTATCAAAAGCAACACGGTTATTAACACCCGTTAAGTAGTCTGTGGTCGCCAGTGTCGATAATGAATTTTGAGCGTCTTTCGCAATTCGAATATAATAATACGCTGAGTTGGCGACACCCACGATGTTTAGAATAAAGTTAAGCACGTGAAAAAATATGATCCAACCGATGGCTAATGGGTATAAAGGTGGGTTTTGAATGGCATAGGCAAAGGTGAAAACGAATAAGATGATTTGGGTCAACACACCGACAAACTTGAGGCTTGGACGCCATTTTGTATAGACGATTAATACGCTCATGTTGAAGAAATAATACATGAAACCAGAATTGAGTCCAAATAGCAAGACTTGAATTACACCAAGCGCTGTGATGGTAAGAATGAATAAAAATGCCGATAATCCATATTTCTTCTTCTTATTTAGATACACCGCGATTAAAGCAATCACCATACCGATGAGATTCCCATAAAAGGAGACCATACTACCGGTAAAAAAGATGATTGGGACAATAATACAGTCTGCTGCGATGGTCGATAAATAGACCAGATTGGCTTGATGATAGTATTGTCTTGTCTCAATATCGACATAATTCGGTTTAGCTTGCATAGTAATCCCTCAACATATTAGGTTTGTTTTTTCTTTTTCTTGGGTTTAATAACGATATTTGGCAATAACGCATCGATCGCTTGTTTGGTGATGAAATCATCATCGATATCCAAAAGATAGTGTAGTTTAGCCCCTTGATAAGGATAACCTGTTTCAGCGTCTTTTAAGATGGGTGTTGTTGATTCGTGTATTTTAAGATAAGGTTGGTCATCACATACCAATAGAATTGGTTTTAAGTCGATATAAATCATGTATTCACCAAACATTTTTCGATAAGATACATCATAAAAACGACTGAGTTTTTCTACCACATAAGAGACATAATCTTGTGAACTGGCCATAAATTACCCCTTCGATACGACGTGATTGGCAGCCAACCTGCCCGTGGATAATGCAATCGTGATATTGAATCCCCCAATCGGTCCTTGGAGGTCGGTGGATTCGCCAACAAAATATAACCCTTTGGATTGTATTGATTCCATGGTTTGTGGGTTCAACGCTTTTACATCAATCCCACCGGCATTGACAAAGGCTTTTTCTTTGACTTCAACCCGGTCAATCGGGATCGGGAATTCGGTCAATAATTTGGATATAAGTTCAACTTCCGTTTTCTTCATATCCGAGACACGTTTATTTTCAATTCTTGAGACATCCATGACTTTTTTCGCTAAACGCTTTGAAGTGATTTTTTCTAGGACGGTCATCACCGTGTCTTTGGTCGTTCTACTCTCATTGAATAAAATAACCGGGTCAGCATCCGTTAATGTGATATATAAAGTGACCGGTTCTTTTTGAAGGCGGGCATAAATGAGTTCAGAGATGTGTAAAATGATGGGTCCAGATACCCCAAAATGGGTAAACAGGAGATCGCCATCGTGGGTTTTTTTATCTTGATTGATTCGGATTTGGGTTGTGATCGCAACCCCTTGTAAGTCTAAATCTTGTTGTTTGACTTTATCTGAAAATAGGTAAGTTTCCGCTGGCGTATAGGGTTTATAAGGGATATCCAAATATTTCGCAAACACCAAGGCGTCACCGCTTGACCCCATCGATGGGTAAGCGTTTGACCCTACCGCGATGATGAGGTTCTTGGTTAGATAGGTTTCTAATTCCGTTTCAACGACATATAAATCCTCTTGTTTGGTGATTTTTTTAGCGGGTTCATTGTAATGGATCCGTTCGGTTTTGATGCCTTTTAATAACGCATCCAACACCGATTGGCTTTTACCTGTTTTTGGAAAGTATTTAAAGTTTTGTTCTAAATCGAGTTCAAGACCACGAACATTGAAAAATTGGATGACATCTTTGGGTCCAAATTGGGTTAAAGCCGGGTAAAGAAATCGTTTATGGGGCATATGCAAGGATTCTATAAAGTCACGTACAGACAGGTTATTGGTGATATTACAACGTTTTCCACCAGTGAGCAATAACTTTTTACCGACTTTATCGTTTTTTTCCAATAGGATGTAGTTTTTGTGTCCTTCGAGTTGGTTACAAGCCATCAATCCAGCTGGTCCACCCCCAATGACGATACAATCTAGCAACATAGCAATCACTCCATACTCAATTATAGCGTATTATCGCCAAAATAGAGAAAAAAAGCACGACAAAGGCCGTGCTTTTTGTGTGGGAGATGCTGATTTTGAATCACCAGCACCCAATATACGGATACCCTAAGGTTTTTATTGGTACTTTTATTATATTTTTTCTATTTGAGGCTGTGCATATGGTTTGAATATCTTTAGATATTTCCTTATAGTATAACTATCGTAACGGAGGATTTTATGCAAGATTATCGTGTTTTACTCTACTACCATTACGTTCGAATCGAAGACCCACAAGTCTTACGTGAAGAACATTTGGCTTTTTGTCAAAACTTAGGCTTACTCGGCCGCATTTATATTTCTGAAGAAGGCATCAACGGTACCGTATCAGGGACTGTGTCAGAAGTTCAAACCTACATCGATTGGATGGAACAACACCCTTACTTTAAAGGGGTGACTTATAAAATCGATGAAGCGGATGGTCATGCCTTTAAAAAGATGCATGTCCGTGTGAAAAATGAACTCGTGAACTTCAGTTTAGAAGACGATGTGAATCCCAAGGAATTGACTGGGCGTTACGTCGAACCGAAAGAGTTTTTTGAACGAATTCATGACCCTGAAACCATCATCATCGATGCGAGAAATGACTATGAATACGATTTAGGTCATTTTAGAGGGGCCATCAAACCAGAGATCAAACGCTTTAGAGATTTGCCAAACTGGATTAGGGAAAACAAAGAACAATTTAAAGGCAAAAAGATTTTGACCTATTGTACCGGTGGGGTGCGTTGTGAGAAATTCTCAGGATGGCTCAAACGGGAAGGTTTTGATGATGTTGGACAACTCCATGGTGGGATTGTCACTTACGGTAAAGACCCGGTAGCTCAAGGGGCTTATTGGGATGGACAGTGCTATGTATTTGATAACCGAATCGCAGTACCAATCAATCAAGTGAACCCACGAATTGTGGGTAAAGACCATTTCACTGGTGAACCGTGTGAAAGGTATATCAACTGTGCCAACCCGGATTGTAACAAACAAATCTTATGCACCGTTGAAAATGAAATCAAATACCGTGGTTCATGTTCGGATGATTGTCGAGTTCACCCAAGAAACCGCTATAAGGACAAATGAGACCTCATTTTTTGAGGTCTTTTTCATCTATAAAGGCATTTAATTCTATTAGGGTAGGCATCGCTTCCATCGCCCCGAGTTTCGTGGTGGTTAAGGCCGCGAACGCATTGGCAACTTTACCGTATTTTTGAAGTAACCTCATATCGGTTGGTAATGTGTCATGATGTGCACATTGAGCCAAAAAGGCACCAATCCAAGCATCCCCTGCCCCAGTGGTATCTTTAACAGAAACTTCATAGCCCTTAACGATCACATCTTCTTTTCTCGTATAGATATGTACCCCATCTTTACCTAAAGTGACGACGAGGATTTGCCACGGAAACTGTTGTGAACTACCCACCACTTAAATAGAAGTGGGGGCTTCCTATCCAAACCAGTCTTCACCAGTGACTCAATAGGCTATCCCCGTAGTCCCTATGGTTCTTATTTGTTTATAACTGAAAAGCTAACTTATACTTTCTAAACCCTTCTTGATTGTGTTGTAAAAATAAAACCCGTCACCGGGTTTCATCTTATTTGTCTTTTTTTAAAGCGATGATACACATGACTTCAAAAATCATGAGCAACATCAAGTCTCTACCAAATGTAAGAACGGCTGCGACTTCTAAGTATAAGGATTCTACCCATGCCATGTTGGCTTCAAATGCAGAAACGACAGCGACTAAAGAATCGGCGTTTTCAATGAGTGGTAAAAAGTAGAATAGTCCAGTTAGGCCCAGTAAGACGAGTAAGATTAATTTAAGTAGTGCTCTCATAATATCCCCCTTATGAAATGATGCTTTTGCTATATTATAACGCTATTAATTAGAAAACACTATGTATTTCAAGATTATTTCGCATATTTTTTACAGAGTTGGTAATTTTTGAACAAATCCATTTATTTATAGTGATTTATGTTATGATGAATATGATGAGGTGATACAATGTTACGCTTCGGTTTAATTGGTGCTGGTGCGATTGCCCATGCATTCTCAACAGCGTGTCAAGGCACTGGCGTTACGCTTCAGGCGGTAGCCAGTCGTTCGATTGAAAAAGCCCGTGAGTTTCAACAAAAATACGGATTTATCCAAGCTTATGGGGATTACTTATCTTTGTATCAGGACCCCTTAGTGGATGCGATCTATGTCGCAACACCCCATGGGTTACACTATGAACAAATGAAAGAAATCATTCAACATAAGAAACACATTTTGTGTGAAAAAGCATTTACGCTCAATAGACAACAAGCATCACACATCTTTGAGCTTGCGAAAGCCCAAGGTGTCTTTGTCATGGAAGCGATGTGGACACGCTTCTTACCTGTCACACAAACCGTCCTGAATCGGATTCAAAATGGTATGATTGGTGAAATCCAATCGATGAAAGTCGATTTCGCGTTTGGTGGTAACCCATCGGATGACGCCCGTTTGATGAATCCTGCTTTGGGTGGCGGTGCGCTACTCGATGTTGGGATTTATCCGATTACTTACGCCAATTTGGTTTTAGGTGTACCAAATACCATGGAAGCTAAAGCACGCTTGACCCATACAAAAGTGGATGGTACTGTGGACTTAATTTATCATTATAACCATGCAGTAGCAACCCTACACGCCTCTGTCATTGAAGAAGGCGGTAAAGATGCCTGGATTTATGGTTCTAAAGGTTCGATCAAAGTCCCATTCTTCTGGGGTGCCCATGAGGCATACATCTATGATTTATCTAAAGAGATCATCGAACACATCGAAATACCACACAAAGTCAATGGCTACGAGTATGAAATCCATGGATTCATTGAAGCCGTAGAAAATCATAGTTATAGAACCCATTGGATGAATGTCGAGAATACCCTAGAAATCTTACGCCAAATGGATGAGATTCGAAAACGAATCGGCGTCGCTTATCCCAACGAAACTGTCTTATGAAAATCAGTCATTGGATTTATATCGCGTCTACGTTGCTTGTCGTCGGGATATTATCATTCATCCTCAATCGATTTGGGATATTGACTTTACTTGATGGGTTATTTGTAATCAATAGTTATGTCTATTTAATTCCAATTGGTGGGTTCATGATTTACCTCGCGATTGTCTTATCTGCCCAGTGGTTCATCAAAGTACTGATGAGTATTTTCGTACTCATTGCCGGCTTTCTATTTTTCATCGTGGTCATTTTTGAAACCCCAACCAAAGTCATGCATCCTGAGGCAGGCATCATCGTGGAATCTCGATCATTCTTCTTCAGTGGCACTGACCGTTTTTATCAAAGAAATGGCTTGTTTTACAGTGAGGTTTTCACCTGTGAGACGGGTGAAGATGCTTATTGCAACTACACATTTATGGATGGTGAACTCATCATCACTTATGGCAGTTATGGGGCTGCTGAACAAACCCATATCATTCCTTTGAAGGAGGACTAACCATGTCAAAAATTCAATTATCGTTTTTCTCTCAAGCACTCGAAATGAACACATCGCTGACCGTTTTGGTACCCGATGATTTAAAAAAGAATGAAAAACTCCGTCCGTTTTATGTCTTACATGGCTATAATGGCGATCACCAAGACTGGACCAGACTCACCGCGATTGAACGCTACATGCGCAACTACCGAGCTTGTGTCATCATGCCTTCAGGCTTCAATGCGTATTATACCGACCATGTCATCGGGTTACAATACTACACCTATTTCATGAAAGAGTTGGTGCCTTTCATTGAGAACCTCTTCCCAGTTCAAAAAGAAGCCTACATTTTAGGTTTATCGATGGGTGGTTATGGGGCGATGAAGTTCGCTCTAAGCAACCCAAAGAAATTCGTTAAAGCCGTCAGTTTATCGGGTGTCATGAACCCAGATTTTATTCGTGCGATTCCATGGATGGTTCACCGTTTACCTCAATTTGATCTCATGTTTGGTAAGAAAACCACCGGCAAAAACGATTTGAGATTTTTAATGGAAAAAGATATTAAAAAGGGTATTTTGCCAGAACTATTCTTAACCTGTGGTGAACATGACTTCTTGATTGAAGATAACAAAAGCTTCCATCAATTCTTAACAGATAAACAAGTTCCTCACACCTATATCTTTGATGATGGTGAACACAACTGGGAATATTGGGACAGAGGCATTCAAAAAGCATTGCCTTGGTTATTCAAATCTTAAGCACTTTCGAGTGCTTTTTTCCTCAACATAAATGAACATAGGCAATAGTACTTCGTTATAAATCTATTCATTATCTTTTATAAAATATCCCTACTGTTGTATCATAAGTTTATACTCGCATAACTCAAAATCCGAATTGTATAGATTTATTCGGTTAATAATAAGGAGAAATGTTATGTCCATAAAAATCATCGATCACCACATGCATACCCAAGCATCCCCAGATGCGGATCAAAGCTTATCGATGGAAAACTACATTGAAGTTGCACAACAAAAAGGGTATCCAGGGGTACTTTTTTCAGACCATGTAGATTTTGATTACGCTGCACCTATTTTTAACGAACCCATCGACTATGATGTTTATTACAAAAATATCCTATCTTTAAGACAGCGATATACTTTACCCATTTTGATGGGGGTTGAAATGGGTTATCAACCCCATTTGAACCAACGCATCGATACGTTCTTAAATCAATACCCGTTTGATTTTGTCATCTTATCGATCCACATGGGTGATGGTTTGGATTTATATAATGGCGATTTTTTCAAAGGGAAAACCCAAATCGAAGCGTATCAACGCTATTTTGAAATTGTCTTACACGCGGTTGAAAACTTCGATAATTACGATGTGTTTGGTCACATCGATTACATCATTCGTTATGGGGGTTTTTCACAAAGAATGTATGATTTTGATTATTTCAAACCCATCATTACGAAAATCCTTGAAACAATCATTCGAAAAAACAAAGGCATTGAACTCAATACCTCTGGGTTTAGATATGGTTTAGGGGTCACGCATCCAAGGTTAGAATTGTTAACTTTATATAAAAACTTGGGTGGGAAAATCATCACCTTAGGTTCAGATGCCCATTACTTAAAAGACTATCAAAAAGATTTTGACACAGCGATAAATCTAATAAAGGCTGCTGGTTTTAATGAAGTTGCTCAATTTCAAAACAGAAAACCACGATTCATCTCAATCAAATAGAAAAAAACGACTGATGATCTCTTTTGTGAGAATCAGTCGTTTTGTCTTTTAAAGGATTTTTTTTAAATCTCGAATATCTTGAATTTGGTAGGTTGAACCGATGAATTCTTCTTCCTTACCATACCCGTACAAACACGCCACCGTATCGATTTGATTGGTGTGTCCAGATTCCATGTCATGGATTCGGTCACCCACCATCAAAATCGGTTGGTGGAGTGTGGATTTGAGTTTTTTTAAGATGTCTTTTTTAGGGATGTAATCATACATTTCAGAAGACACGAATAAATCAAAGTATCGGTCCAATTGGAATTCGTTTTTATTGATTTCCATATAGTAGTTTTTAGAATTTGATAAGTAGACCAAAGTATAGCCCTTTTCTTTTAAATAGGCTAAAGTATCTAATGCACCTTCAAACAATACCCCTTCATGGTTTAATATGGAGTCTCGCATCGCTTCACCAATCATTTTTGAAACCATTGAAATGACTTCCGGGGGTATGGCTGGTTGGAAAGATGCCCACATTTCCGGTGGGTTTTGTCCTAAAAAGCGTTTGACTTCATCTTTGGTCCAGTCTTTTTTGGCTTGATGGCCATGTTGGACCAAATAGTCAAAGGCTTTTAGGAACGCTTTATAATAGATTTGGATACTGTCATGGATGGTACCATCGTAGTCCAAACAGATGGTTTTATACGCCATGAGTTTATTCCTTGAATTTAAGCATGTGACCCATCTTATCTTTTTTGGTCTTCATGTAAAACTCGTTACGTTCGTTATGGTTAAGTTGGATGGGTTCTCTCGAAGCAATCTCAATGCCATAACCGGTTAAACCTGACAGTTTTAATGGGTTGTTGGTCATGAGCTTGACTTTGGTTACACCCAAATCATTTAAGATTTGAGCCCCAATACCATAGTCTCTTAAGTCTTCTGCAAAGCCAAGTGCGAGGTTGGCTTCAACGGTGTCCATCCCTTGATCTTGGAGGTTATATGCTTTGATTTTATTGATTAAACCAATCCCACGGCCTTCTTGACGCATATAAACCAATACCCCTTTACCGGCTTTTTCAATCTTATCCAAAGCGGCTTGGAGTTGTTCACCACAGTCACATTTCATTGAACCAAAAGCGTCTCCCGTTAAACATTCGGAGTGGACTCTGACCAAGACTTCATCGCCAGGTTTGATGTCCCCTTTGACTAAAGCAACATGGTGTTCGCCACTGATCGCGTTTTCAAAACCAATCATTCTAAAGTCCCCATGTGAGGTTGGTAAGTTCGCTTCAGCGGCACGTTTAATGAAGTTTTCACTGCGTTTACGGAACTCGATTAAACTTGAAACAGCGGTCCATTTTAACCCGAGTTTTTGAGCCAAATCTCTGAGTTCATATAAACGGTAAGGTTCACCAGATTCTTTTAAGATGATCGAAGTCACCCCAGCTGGGTATAACCCAGCGAGTTTAGCGAAATCTACCGAAGCCTCAGGACGACCTGCACGCTTTAAGACCCCACCTTGACGGTATTGGATTGGGAAAATGACCCCTGGTTGAAAAAACGACCCTGGTTTGGTTTCTGGATTCAAAATGGCTTTGATTGTTTTTAACGCTTTTTCAGTGCGATTCCCCGTACAATTGAGTTCTACAGACATGACTTTCGCGGTTTGATACGCGGTGATGGTTTGTTCGTATAAGGCTTGAATGCCTAGGGCGTGGAATCTTTCTTTATCGGTGGTGATGTTGATGATGCCTTTCGCATATTTTTCCATTAAAGCCAAGGTTTCTGTATTGACTTTTTCAGCGGCGACGACAAAATCTCCGGTGTTGTCTTCATCGTAATCATCGACCAAGATGATGGGTTTACCGGCTTTGATGTCTTCTAAAACTTCTTCTACTGTGTGAAATAAATTATCCATGTTAAGCTCCTTTTATGATATTACCTGCCATGAGGATGTCATCTCCAAATGGGGTATATGTAACGTTTTTGAGTTGATAGGCATCACTCATGAGGGCGACCCCCTCGCCACCCACCGGGGTGAGTGCGTTTTTACCACCGATGAGTTTCGGTGCGATGAATGCGTAAACTTTATCGACAATGCCAGATTCTAAGGCCTTGCCATGGGTATAAGACCCGCCTTCAATCAAGACAGAATCGACTTTTTCTTCACCCAATTTATCCATCAATTGGACAAAATCAATCTCAGGCATTTGGATGATACGAACACCTTGGTCCACCAAGCGTTGTTCGTATTTTTTTGTGACAATCCAAGTGGGTTGGACAGTCGCGGTCTTAATCACGTAAGCATCCCTAGGGATGGATAGTTCTGGGTCGATGATGATTCGGATTGGATTACGGTGTGGTTTGTCCAAACGGGTGTTTAATCTCGCATCGTCATGGATGATGGTATTGACACCCACCATGATGGCCATATGTCTGTTTCTCAGTTCATGGACATACGCCCTAGAGGCTTCATTGGTGATCCATTTAGAGTCGTGATCTTTGGTTGCGAGTTTACCATCGGCGGTCATCGCGTATTTGATTGAAACAAACGGTTTTTTGGTTTGAATGTATTTTAAGAAGATTTCATTTTGAAGTTCGACTTCATCGCTCATCAAACCGTATTCCACTTCAATCCCAGCATTTTTAAGGATTTCTATCCCCTTCATGTTGACCAAAGGGTTTGGATCGGTTTTCGCGATGATGACTTTTTTAATCTTCTTTTCAACAATCTTTAAGGCACACGGTGGTGTTTTCCCATAGTGGGCACACGGTTCTAAGGTAACGAACATCGTTGCCCCTTCGACATCTTCTGTCGCGTGATTAAAAGCATTCACTTCAGCGTGGGGTCCACCATAACGTTCATGGTAGCCTTCACCGATGATTTTGCCATCTTTCACGATGATTGAACCTACCAGTGGGTTGGGGTTAACAAATCCTTCCCCCTTTTGGGCGAGTTCAATCGCTTTTTGCATATAGGCTTTCTTTTCTAGTTCGGTCATGATTTGTCTCCTTCGAGGTAGTCATTGTATACCCCTTTGAGGATGAAATACAACTGCTTTGCTTTTTCAAAATCGATTTGAACGCATTGTAAAAGACGTTCAGGCACAACTTTACATGCCTCACCCAAATCTTTACCTGCTTTGGTCAAACTGATGTAGACCTTTCTTTGATCTTCTAAATCTCTAACGCGAGTAACGCGTCCTTCTTTTTCTAGTTTCTTCAATAAGGGTGTCAATGTACCTGAATCGAGTTGGAGTTTATCCCCCAGTTCAGAGACGAGTTGATGGTCTTGTTCCCATAAAGCAATCATTGTGATGTATTGGGTATAGGTCAATCCGAAGGGATCTAGTATATCTTTATACGCTTTGATGACATTACGAGAACTCGCATACAGTAAGAAACACAATTGTTCATCGAGTTTCCAATTCATTTATAACAACCCCTGAATGAAGGACTCCATTTCTTCTGGTGTGAAGCTGGGTCCAAAGCGATATACAATGTTGCCGTTACGATCGACTAAGAATTTCGTAAAGTTCCATTTGATGGTATTTTTCCCACGAATTCTGTCGATGAGTGAGGATTTGGTTTTAGGGTAATCCACGGCTTTCTTCGCACGTAAGTATTTAAATAAAGGATCTGCATCTTTACCATTGACATCGATTTTATCGAAAATTTCGAATTTGGTGCCAAATTTGAGTTTACAGAAAGATTCAATCTCTTTACCCGATTCAGGGGCTTGGTTCATGAATTGGTTACAAGGAAAGTCTAATACTTCTAACCCTTGCTTATTGTATTTTTCATATAAGGCTTCAATGCCATCGTATTGTTTGGTATAACCACATTTGGTTGCACTATTGAAGATCAACAATACTTTGCCTTCATACTTGCTTAAAGATGTTTTTTGTTGATTTAAACGTTTGACTTCGAATTCATAAATTGACATTGTCTTATCCTCCAATTAATTGTATTCAATTTAATTTTATCAAATATACTTTGAATATCAAGGAAGATGCTTCTTAAGAAAAAGACACAAATTGAAATCAATCTGTGTCTTGAAATAATAAGTAGTATAGACCCACCACTGGGATGAGTGATAGATATGGTTTTTTGAATGTTTTAAACGATAAATAGATCGATAACCCATATAAAAACAGGAAATCCATGGTCATGATGTGTACGAATGAGTCATTTAAGAATGCTTCATAGTACAGATTGAAATCACCTAATATCACACCATAACCCAACGTCATCACCGATAAGATCAATCCAATCAAAGCGACTAAGTGCGTTTTCTTCGATACGGGTTTGGATTGTAGCTTGCCATCGATGAATGGGATCGTTAGGATGAAACCACCCAACACAAACCCCATTGACAATAATACCCACTGTTTTTTATTCATCTCTAAATACTTTACACCAAATAATATGAATGCCAAAGGCAATAGACCCAATAAATTGAAGACCATCAGTAGTGTAGGGTCAGCACCATTTGAAAATACATCGTTTAAGAATGTCCCTGCTTGAAAATGGGTTGTTAAGTGGATGATGGCGTATATAATCAAACCCACATGTGCGATGAATAATCCTTTTCGCATCTAAATCACCTCTATTAACAGTATAGACATCTGCATCATCCATTTCAAATAAAGAGCGCTTTATGGCAGGATTATCTTCAAAATAACATAAAAGCGATTTCATAAGGATAAGGGTATACATTTTTAATTGGGTGTGCTAAAATTGGGTTAATTCAATATCACTATCAAGAAGACGGGAGAGATATAGCTCGATGAACGTCTACCAACCGGAAAGATCACGGTGGTAAAGCTATAAGCGATGGACGCATTTACTCACACATACATGCCTGTCGCGAAGCGATAGGTATTTTTATTTTTCAAGGAGATGCCCATGATTGAACTCAAACACATATCTAAATCCTATCCCAATAAAAAAACGACATTTCATGCTTTGGATGATGTGAATTTAACCATCGAAGCCGGTGAGATCGTTGGTATTTTGGGGTATAGTGGGGCTGGCAAGAGCACGTTGGTACGCATCATCAACGGCTTAATCGAGCCCACCGGTGGGATTGTCAGCATCGATGGTGTTGCTTTAGACATGCATAAGCAAAAGGCGATTGATCGAATGCGTCACACCATCGGTATGATTTTCCAACATTTCAATTTGATCCATTCGATGACCGTGTATGAAAATATAAAATTACCTTTGGATATCGCTAAATACCCAGGTAATAAGGATGAACGTATTTTAGAGTTATTGTCTTTGGTCGGTTTATCGGATAAAAAAGAGATGTACCCCAAGTCATTGTCCGGTGGTGAACGTCAAAGGGTTGGTATCGCTAGAGCGCTGGCTAACCACCCGAAAGTATTGCTTTGTGACGAAGCAACGTCTGCTTTGGATCAAAAGACAGCCACAGATATTTTAGATTTACTTAAACAAATTCATGAAAAAACAGGTGTTACCATCATCTTCATCACCCACCAAATTGAAGTGGTTAAAGCGTTGTGTGACCGTGTGGTGGTGATGGATCAAGGTCGCATTGTCGAGAATACCCCAATCAAGCACTTATTCATCCATCCAACATCGTTGGTTGCGAAATCCTTATTACAAACCTTCAAATATGAAACCACCGAGTCGATGGTTTATGAATTGGTTTATAACCATAAAAATAGTGACGATACGATTCTTTCCGATTGTATCAAGCAATATAACATCGATGTCAATATCAAATACGCTAAAACTTTAGCATTGAAATCTGAAACCATTGGCTTCTTATACGTTCAATTCTTCGGTAAGCAAACCAGTGAAGCCATTGCTTATTTAAAAGCACACAACGTGGAGGTGAACCTCTATGCTCAGTAGTCATGATTGGAACCAGTTTTTAAAGGCATTGTATGAAACCTTGTTCTTAACCTTTGGAACAGGTGCGTTTGTCTTAGTGATTGGCCTGATTCTTGGGTTTTTGATCTATATCTTAGCCAATGATACGATCATTAAACCCAGCTTATATAGAACCCTTGCTTATCGAGTTCTATCGACGATCAATGACATCGCGCGTTCGATTCCATTCATCATTTTACTCATCATGATGATTCCATTGACCCGTGCGTTGGTGGGTACGATGTTGGGGGCTAAAGGTGCCCTGCCAGCACTCATTGTATCGGCATCCCCGTTTTTCGCTCGTGTTGTCAATAATGCTTTAAAATCGGTCAGTGAAAATACCTTAGAAGCATTAAAATCGATGGGTGCATCCAAATGGACCCTCATTAAAATCGTATTTAAAGAAGCCTTAAGCCCATTGGTGTCTGGATTCACATTGACTTTAGTGACTTTGGTCGGCTTCATGTCCGCTGCTGCCGTCATCGGTGCCGGTGGACTCGCATTTCTTGCGTATGAAAATGGAAAGTTTGGCAACAATTACACCTTGATGTATCTAGCCATCTTCACCATTTTATTACTCGTATTCATCATCCAGATCACTGGAGATTATTTATCTAAAAAATTAAACCATCAATAAAAAAGGAGATTCTCATGAAAAAAATCATCACGTTACTTGTCGTATTATTGACAAGTTTCACCCTAGCAGCATGCAACAATTCAGAAAAAACCATCAAGGTCATCGCAACATCGATCCCACACGCAGAAATCTTAGAGTTTGCGCGACCATTATTAAAAGAACGCGGCTATAACTTAGAAGTCATCATCACATCCGATTATTATTTTCCTAACCCAGCGGTGGCTGCTGGGGATGCAGATGCGAACTTTTTCCAACATGTCCCTTTCTTAAATAAATACAACACCGAAAACCCAAACAAAACTTTGGTCATTGCTTCTTATGTCCACATTGAACCCATTGGCTTATACGCCAACACCATCACGTCATTATCAAATATCCCAGATGGCGCGACGGTATTACTGTCTAATTCGACCTCAGACCATGGTAGAGCATTGAACTTACTCGCTCAAGCCGGTTTGATTGGGTTGTCTGAAAATTTTGATATTTTAGCATCTTCCATCAACTTCAGTGAAGTCATTGTTTCCAATCCAAAGAACTTAGTCATCCGTGCGAATGTCGCACCAGACTTCTTGATTTCTGCATATAACGCCAAAGAAGCGGATTTGTACATCATCAACTCCAACTATGCATTAGAAGGTAATTTAAACCCACTTGAAGATTCGATTTTCATTGAGTCTACAGGAAACAACCCATATGTCAACGTTTTAGCAGTGAAATCTTCATTGTTAGAATCGGCGAAAATCAAAGCCTTATCGGAAATACTCAACAGCCAAGCGGTGAAAGATTTCATCACACAAACGTATGGTGGGTCCGTCATTCCAGCCTAATTAATCAAAAAAAAGGAACTTTTGAAGGTTCCTTTTTTGTTGGATTAAACTATTTTAAGAAGGAGAATACTTTTTCGCCTAAGAATTCTAAGACTACAGATAGTAAAGCGAATACGATTTGTAGATAAACGCCTAAACCTAAGCTCATGGTCACAAAACCAGCACCAATCGCACCTTCTAATGCAGCCGATTTGTCAATGAATACTTGATAATAAACATATAAGACAACACCTAATCCCACAACCACAGCAGCGAGGTGAACATATCTGCTGAGTGATTCTTTATAGAAGAATACAACCACAGCAGCGACGCTAACCAATAATGCCAATACCACCAATAGTAATGGTGAATCTGAAGAACTACCTAAGCGGGTTGCGAAATCTTGAACGTTCCATAGCGAATCGCTATAGTCAGCCCCCATAGCCTTACCTACTACGAAAGGTAAAAAGTAACCTAACGCAAATAAGCCCAGTAAAACGGATTTTGAAACTTTGAGTAACAGTGATTTATTCATATCTTTGAAAGATCCCCCTTTCACGTTAACTCCCTGTCCAATTAGACAGACCACGCTCATTGTAACACATTTATTTAGAACTTCAAAGCATTTTTTGACAATTTATTTTGAATTTCCAACTATTTGATTTTCAAACTGTTTTTAAATCGCTTTTTAAAGCCATATTCTAAAATTATTAATTCTTCATAACAAAAGAAAAACCCTGTCGGGTTCTTCTATTTGGATAGGGAAATCAAGTTGATAGTGAGTGCTTTTAAATCATCCATGTACAACCCTGAAGTAGGGTTATTCAAGATTTTTTCCATGATTTCTTTGAGGTTTTTCGGTTGTTTTGGTAAGGTGAGTGCCTTTTCTAACATCCGCTTTTCCCCTGGGTGATTGATCTTGTTGATGGCGAACAAGGTATCGAAGAATAAACTGAAATACTCGGTTAAGCGGTGATTGATCGCGACGATGTCACCCCGTTTGACTGCTTTTTCAATTTGATCTACATAGTTTGGTTGGGTTCCATATAACAGTGGGATATTTTGTTGGATGACTTGTTGATAGAGGGCTGTTTTATCTTTGAATCGATAGGTATCTTGTAAAAGCTTGTAAGCGCCTTTTGGGTCGTAAATGATTTTTGTGGTTAGTAAATTGTCCAAGAAACAAGTGCTGTAGCCACGGTTGACCTGGCCTTCAAATAACCGACCCATCATCGACTTAAAATCCGCTAAGTTTCGATAAATGAATTCAATCCCAACCCCATTGTTTAGGATGCCATCATCTTCTGTTTCAAAGAATTGGTGGTTGTATTCCATCAAACTGACAGATGGATTGATGATTTTCTTTCTAATTTCGACATCGATTGGTTTGGTCGTATAGACATAAATATCGTAATCTGACAACTCATCGCCTTGTTGTTTACCTCTAGACCCACCCAAGACAATGGCTTCTACCTCTGGTATGGTTTTGAACCGTTCAAATAAAGGTCTGATGTCATCATCGCCCAAATGAAATTGGATCGATTGGATTGCCCAAGCATAATGACCACCCATACATTCATGGACAAACTCACCTAAGTTAGAAGGTGCGGTAAAAGGGTATACGTTTGGGTCGTTTATTCGGTCATTTGATAAGGTTTGAACCCAGGATAATATTGCCTGGTGTGTTTGTTCAATCATCGATAATACCGTGGATAGATCAAACGCCTCGGCTTCTTTTTTGATGGTATAGTTCAACAGCTCAAGTGTTTTCCAGGTGAAGCCTGGTCTCAATTCGAATGGACTTTTTGGGTTTTTTTTAACCAATTCTAACAAGATGATATGCCAACCATACAAATGATATAAGACATCACGACAGTTTTCATCTCTACCTGTATACAAAAATGGTTTGTTTTGATTTTTTTCCACCAGATGAATCAATGTTTGATATTGCTTTTTCGCATCGATAACGATGTCATTAATGGTATATACGTGGTTCATACGCGTCGTTTAGAATCCTTTTCTTTATACATCATCTTATCGGCTTGGCGGACCAAATCTTCTAGGTATATGCCATCTTTTGGATAGATGGAGAATCCGATGGATGCGCCAATATCGATTGGTTTATCATTAATCGCTTTCATGTTTGTAATCTCATTTCTGGTTTTAATCATGAATTTAATGATCTCGGTTTCTTGACTCATATTCTTTAAGAGAATGATGAATTCATCGCCACCAAGTCGTGCCACAAAGTGGTCTTTGAATATGAGTGATAAACGTTTGGAAATGTGAACCAAAAGATCGTCACCAACATTGTGTCCATACGTGTCGTTGACTGCTTTAAAGCGGTCTAAGTCGATTAGAATCAATGAGAATGGTTTCAATTCTTTGGTATAGATTTCTTTAAGTTCTTGGAAGTAATGCTCGAGTTCGTGTCTATTGAGTAACCCCGTGAGAGCGTCATGGGTGGCGATATAAATGAGTTCTCTTTTCGCTCTGCCCAATAAAGTGGTATCCGAGGCCGTGGACAATAAGAAATCATCACCAAACATATGGATGACACGACACGAATAAATGGTTTCAACCGGTTCTCCATTCATCTTATAAAATGTCATTTCTTGGTGTTCAATGTTCTCTCTGTTTTCAATCCGCTTTAACAAGGCCAATCTTCTGGTATTATCGGGACCCCAAATCTTGATTTGACCTGTGGTTTTACCAATCACTTGGTCTCTGGTAAATTCAAAGGTCTCTAAGAAGGCTTGATTTACATCGTAAATTTCACCGGAGGATAATCTTGAAATGATCATGATGATTGGCGAGTTTTCAAAGGCACTCTTAAACTTCGCTTCCTCGACATCGACTTCATCGAGTGCCCGTTTATTGACAAGGATGATGAATGCGAGTGGTAAAATGATGGCGAATACGGTCACGAAAATATTCGAGAGCACATCCCTTGGGTGATTCGCAAAAATATCTTCATGGTGGGTTGGATCAATGATGGCATAAATAATACGAATGACATTACCAATCATGAATAGAATGAGGACAAATTCGAATGAGCGTGTAATACGTTTGAAATAGGCCGATAAATCAAAGTGAATATAGATAAACATACTACCAAAGGTGAATAGGCCCAATAAGCCAATTAAACCGTTTCTCGCATTGAGGTTGGGTTCAATGTAGGTGAAATAACTGAATAAAGCTACATAGAAAAATCCAAAGAGTATGTGGTAAAACTTTCTATAACGCAACAAGAAAAATCGGACCAAGCCATACACATTGATTTGAAAAGCAAACATGATGATGACATTGGCCAACCAAATTGAAAAGAAATCAGGGATGGATCCCCTGAAAACGATGAGCAGGTTACCGATAAACACCAAAACAATGGAGATCATCCATTGGAAAAGGCCTTTATAGCGGTTTGCGTTGTTTTGCCAAAGCAGAGCGATGGCGAAGATATTGATACCATAAATGATCATATTCGCTAGAAATAGTGTTCTTACGTCAAAGGTCATTGGAATCCCTCCAATTCTACTTATATTATAACCTATATAATATCTCATTATAGAAAAAAAACTACCAAATGGTAGTGTTTTACTTTCTAATGGTCTTAAGTGCTGTGCCCCATAGTACCACTTGATTCAATAATGCGTCTAAGTTGGTTTGATGTAAGGCTTGGGGTTTAAAGGTTTGTCCATCAAAATCGGTAAATAGTGACAGCAATACATGACTTCTTACGTCAGCAACCATCAATTCACCTAAAATCCCTCTTAAATGTTCTGCTGCTCTTGCGCCACCGACAGACCCGTAGGATACGATGCCAGCAGACTTGTTGTGCCACTCATCTCTTGCCCAGTCAAGTGCATTCTTCAATGCCCCTGTGATGGAATGGTTGTATTCAGCTACCACAAAGATGAACCCATCCATTTGTTTGAGTTTGTTTTGAAATGCTACCACGCCTTCATTAAAGCCTTCCCCTAAAAATGGTAAATGGTAGTCTTTGATATCGATGACTTCAAAGTTTGCTGATCCTTTTTGATTGGCGTAATCGAGTACCCATGTAGCTACTTGTGGGGAAACCCTGCCTTCTCTGGTTGAACCTGTGATGATGCCGATGTTTAATTGATTCATATAATAATATCCTCCGTATGATTCGATTTTATCATTCAATTATTTCGAAATCAAATCATTTGCTTCGAATTCGAAATATAATTCAACTGGGGTTGTCATTGGTTTTGTATCCAAACCTATGTTATAGTATTCATAGAAAGGATGATTATCATGTTAACTGTTCTATTATCCAATTCGGTTTATCTCAACGCTGGACTAACCGTTGGAATCATTGCTTTACTCATTCTTCTATTTATTATAGAGGGTAAATGGATTAAAAAACACGAAGACAATCTAAACAAATTCATCATTATTTCCGCCTATATTGTATCTTTCTTCCTGATGACTGGTGGTTTATTGCTCATTCTATGGATTTGGTCATTTGACTACAATACCCTCATTCAAGATTTACAAGACGGTACATTGGCCTATATTGAAGCCTCTCTTGGACGTATAATTGGCACAATTTTGGTGTTCTTCGTTTCCATGATGATTGTTAGAATCGCGAAGATTGCTTTAAAGAAAGTGGGGGTCAAACCCACGGCGACCCAAAAACGTAAGAAAACGATTGCGAAAGTCACTTTATCCATCATACGATATACGGTAGGCTTACTCACCATATTGATTATTTTAGCGATGTGGGGTGTGAATGTCGTACCTGCCTTGGCTGGTTTAGGCATCATGGGTTTGGTCATCGGTTTAGGTGCTCAAAAATTCATCAATGACTTGATCGCTGGATTTTTCATCATTTTTGAACAACACTTTGATGTCGGTGATACCGTGGAAGTCAAAGGTTTTAAAGGCCAGGTATCTGACATCGGATTAAAAACCACCCGTATCCGTAACTGGAAGGGCGATGTCATGATTTTAGCCAATGGTGAAATCACCAATATGATCAACTACTCCAGAAACATTTCTGTGGCTGTGGTTGAATTTGGCATTGCCTATGAAGAAAACATTCAATCCGTGATGGACATCTTGAACAAGGAGCTCCAAGTATTGAAAACAATGTTCCCGCAAATTGTTGAAGACCCAACCGTGGTCGGTGTCACCGCTTTAGATGCCTCACAGGTCACCTTAAGGGCGATTGCGAAAACGGAAAATGAACAACACTATGTGGTTGAACGCGGCATGCGCAAGCTCATCAAAGAAATATTGAATGCGCATAACATCGAAATTCCATTCCCACAAATCGTTGTTTCCAAAAAAGAATAGAAAAAAACAGGTTCCGATGATGGAATCTGTTTTATTTTTCTAGCTACCTGCGGATTCGTAATGTTTTAAGCCTTTTTGCCAAACAAATAACCCCAACCCAATGATGAAGAGTGTCACCAAAAGTAAATATAGTGTCAGTTCAATGAGTGATACTGCACCAAACAAATACATCGCTGGATAATAAGACACCAATGCATATGGGATGATGTAGGTCAAAATGAGTTGCATGACTTTCGGGAATATGGTGATTGGGTATTTCATAAAGTCACTCAAATTATAGGTCACTTGAATGAGTGGATAGCTGTTTTTCAACCAGAATGATGTGGATGCTGTGGCGAGTTTTAGCCCTGTAAATATGAATATACCAATGAATAATGTAATCACGATCACAATGATTTGAACGGGGTCTAGCCCTAAGTTCAAATTAGATAAGGTCGTGATGACTAAGAATGAACCTAAAATGATTTCACCAAACGCATCCGGTTGAAAGCGTTCAATTAGAAATACATATAACGCATTGATTGGACGTAACATGTATCTGTCCATCCCGCCTTGTCTGACATACCTTGGTAACAACCATATATTGTCAAAAAACAAGTGGTCAATCCCTTTGGGAATTAAGGATAACCCATACATCAATAAGATTTGATCCAATGAGAACCCAGCCAAAGCTTGGATGTTTTGGAAAATGATGTATAAGAACAACAACCCTGCCCCTTGGGTAAATAAGAACCCTACCATCCCGATCAAGAAATCGACACGGTATTCCATCAACCCTTTTAAGTATTGTTTAAAGAATATGCCATAAATTTTTAAATGTCTCATATTACCCTCCAAAGACCACAATTTTCTTCATCGAGAGTTTGAAGATGAGGTTAGAAAAGAGATTGAATACGAGAACCCAAATGGCTAAGATCAGTAAACCTTGTATCGCATCTGTGGTCGATATTTTACCGAGCATGACTAATGTAGGGTAACTGATGTATTTGAAAGGGAGATAATCAATCACATTTAAAATGGCGGTTGGGTATAATGCCAGTGGAATGAGTTGTCCTGAAACAATACGGATGACCACATTCATTAAAATCGCTAGACCAAATACGTTGGTGGTATGGATGGAAATCGTTCCAAAGAAATAGGCAAATTCAAACATCAACATGAAGATTAATGGGACAAATCCAATCGCGAGTAAAACTTGTAACCCTGTGATTGGGAAAGGGATTTTAAATGCCCATAACAAAACCCCTGCTGTGATCCCAACAATCGGTAATGTCAATGAGAATATACCAATCACACGTCCAAATACTTCTGAGTATAAACGTGCTTTATACGAAATCGGTTTGATCAGCATCATACTGATTCTACCTTCTCTGATTTCCTCACTCATGATATACATCGCTTCAGTATCAGAAAAGACATACAACAAATTGGTGATTAAATAATACAGTAACATTTCATGCAAGGTAAACCCTTGGATGGATTGGTTGTATTCATAAACACTCATCCATAAAAAGACCATCATAAAGAATTGGAATACGTCTAATAAAAGCCATAATATAATCGTACCCCGATAGATGAACATGTTCATGACACTCGTTCTAAAGAACGGTAAATACTTTTTAATCTTGGATATCATAGACCGTTTTTATAAATCGCTTTGATGATATTTTCGAGATGGTCATCGGAAATATCGATATCGAGTACTTCGGTTTGTGTCAATACAGGGCCAATGATGTCGCCCACGTTGATTTTGAGTTTATTGAAGATGACGGTCAATTGTTTATTCTCAATTGAACACGTCAAATCGGCGTCTTTTTGTTTCAAGGATTCGAAGACTTTTAAATCGATGTCTGAATCGTTCTTCAATGTGAAACAAACGATTTTCTTCGATCCAAACTTCGCTTTGATGGTTTCCAAACTACCATCGTAAATGATTTTCCCTTGGTCAATCATCATGATACGATCGCACAACTCTTCAATATCAGCCAAGTCATGGGTAGTTAAGATGATGGTGGTTTGGTACTTCTCATGGATGTCTTTCAATGTCTTACGAATGTTTTCTTTCGCAATGACATCTAGACCAATGGTTGGTTCATCTAGAAATAATAATTTTGGGTTGTGTAATAACGAGGCGACGATGTCCGCTTTCATGCGCTGACCTAAAGACAGTTGTCTCACCGGTTGTTTGATGAACTCATTTAAACCAAAGAGTTCCGTAAAATACGCCAAACGTTCTTTATAATCTGCATCACTAATTTGATAAATTTCTTTTAAGACGGTGAACGATTCAATCAGTGGTAAATCCCACCAGAGTTGTGTACGTTGACCAAAAACAACCCCAATCTTTTTCGCATTGACGGTACGTTTTTGATAAGGAATGATGCCATCGACTCTAACTTCACCAGAGGTTGGTGTTAAAATGCCTGTCAGCATCTTGATGGTGGTCGATTTGCCGGCCCCATTGGGTCCGATGTATCCAACAATTTCCCCTTGTTGGATCGTAAATGATACGTCATCCACAGCTTTTTTAACAATCTTTTTCGCGTTATAAAAACTTTTGATGACGCCTTTAAGTCCAGGTTCTTTTTCATATATGATGAACTCTTTTTTCAAATTTTCTACTTTGATGATTTCCATAATTATATTCTCCTACTGTGTTGGGTTTTATGACTCTAGTTGTATATATAGGTAAAGCTATTTCGTTATAACAACGATGTTTTGTATTTTTGTTGTAATCCACATGTCTTTACCCTCCAACAACTTTATTGTATATGCCAACAATAGATCTGTCACGCAACGCTTGGTTGCAAAAAAAATAGTTCATGCTATCCAATACGTGTATCGCCACAAATCCACATCTATTTTAGCACAATGTGTTGAAATAAATATTCAAATTTTGACGATTTTTGATTGAAATGATGCGTTTTTAGGGTATAATGACCTTGAAAAGTAAACGTCAGTAGATAGACGTTTCCCTTGAGGGAGAAAGGGGATTTATGAATTTTGTTCAGTACCACGTCGAGGCTTATAAACTCGTCTTCAAAAAAGGGCTCATGAATTTGGTGAAGCTTTTGTTATTTTCAGTGATACTCATATTATCACTAGCCGTGCCCGTGCTCACACCGATTGCGATGATTGCGTCGGTATCTTTCTTCAAAGCCTTCTTAGAAAAAGGGGAAGCCGATTTGTTTGAAACCTTAAAAGGGGTCGATATGACCGCAGATCGTTACCTCAGATTGTTGATTGCTTCATTACTACAAATTGTGGTCATTGCTGCCGGGTTTGCTTTATTCTTCATTCCAGGGATCATCTTTGCATTCTCACTTGCGCCATTATTTTATATCATCACTGAAAAACCAGATATGACGACTTCTGAAGCATTCAAATCTTCTTTTGAAGTCATGAATGGCAATAAAGTCAATTTGTTCATGCTTCGTTTATTGGGTGCTGTTGTTCCTCTAGGTATCAGCTTAGTCATCGCCATTTTCGCTAGACTTGTTCCATTCATCGGTATGATACTATCCTTAGGTTACGTTTTAATTATGCCACTCATTTTCGCAGAAATCATGATTGTAGACATCATGTTCTTCAAAGAAATCTTTGAAAAGAAAGTCAGCATTGAACCTGAAGTGATTGTGGAAGAAAAACCTGTTAAGAAAGCAAAACTTCCAAAATCGGTGGAAGCACCAAATACTGAAATCACATTTGAAGAACCCAAAGAACCAGAACAACCAAAAGAATAAACGGTGTGAAATCATCTTTTCGTAACCTGAGATTAGGAGACATCTCCTAGTCTTTTTTTTCGATATGATCGAGTCAAAATAATGATTGATTAATCACATTTATTTGATATAATATAGACAGTTATGTCGATAAAAACTAAATTATTAATTATTTTCATTCATAATAATTATTCTTCGGAGGTCGTATGAAAAAATTTGTGAAGATTGGTGGCATTGTTTCATTGGTATTACTGATGGTAAATATCTTTTTCAAATGGGAAATGATACTTTTACATGCATCAGCACCATGGATAGTGAATTTTATTCTAAGCAATGGCTTAAGTTTGATCCTATCGATTGCCATAGCGATTGCATTATGGATTGAGCATAAGACGCTTACATGGGTTGTATTACTCATCAGTCACGGCATTGGTTTTTTTTCTGGAATATATCAGTTGTTAGCCTATCGTACGTTTCGCATATCATTACACTGGATGTTTTGGCTGACTGAAACTATACCAGTCGTATTGATCATTGTGTCTTTGGTTGGTTTGATACTGATTCAACAAAAACGCGGTGTATTGACCTTAATCCTATCGAAAATGTTAACGATATGTTTTGCACTATTCTTAATTGGGTCCATCTTGGTAACCACAGATTATCCAAGTTATACGATGAAAATGACATTTCTATCCTACGCCATCTATTATGGATTCTCCGCTTTGATTATATTAATGTTTGCATTAACTTATTACGATAAAACAAAACAGACGATCATTCAAAAGTCTCCTAGCGATATTTCGTTTGATTAAGAGAGGAAATGCCCCTATGAAATGGATATTGAAGTTGGCCGGATTGATTTATTTGGTATTATCGATTGTATACCGTGTGTATTTGTTTCAGGGATTGGAATATAGTCTATCGATTCAAAACATCATGACTTTCGGGTTGAATCATATATTAGGTGTGTTGGTTGCTTTAGGGATTGCGATTATTTTGGTCGTAGAGCACAAACCAAGCTTATTTATGATATTGTTGGTTAGTAGTGTACTTGGTATTTTTCAAAATGTGATTGACATACTTCAAAACTTAGATTTTAGCGAACCCATAATGACAATCGATCTTATCCTAATTTTTACACCATTTGCTTTTCATGGTATTACCTTATTGGGTTTATTGATGGTATATACCAAAGCAGGTAAGGCATTGATCATTTAGATGCAATCCATGCTTATATTATTCTATGGTTACTATTTATACGCAGTATACTACATCAGTCCATTTGATACTGCATTCATGCAAAAATTCTTTGTCATATATACGATAACACACATGTTTTATGGTCTATTGATGATTTCTACTGTACTCTACTGGTTTCGCCAAAATAAAGATGATCCATTACCTGCATAACTACCTCAAGCGAACATCGTTTCGCTTTTTGTTTTTTTAGGTTCGATTCGTTATAATATGAGTAAGGGGAGGTGATGTTATGAAAGTCATCATCACTGGCATGAATGGGACGGTTGCCCCATGGATTGCAAAAGTGTATACAGCCAAAGGCTATGAAATCATACCTTATGACCGCAGCGTGGTTTCCATCGACGATGAAACTGCCATACAAAAGTTCATCGAGTCCCATGACCCACGGGTCATCATCCACTGTGCTTTAGGTCCGGTGACTTGGGCAGAAATATTGGCAAAACTGGCACGCATGCTCGATATCACATTTGTTTATACCTCCACCGTATCGGTATATGGAAATAATCAAAAAGGCCCATTTGTCGTATCAGACCCTGTGATCCCCAATGATGATTATGGTACTTATAAGAAAGCTTGTGAAGAGGCATGTGTTGCGATCAACCCGAAGGCTTATATTTTAAGGTTGGGCTGGCAAATTGGTTATGATGAAAATCATAATCAAATGTTACACTACATCCATGAGCAAATGAAAGCCCATGGTGTGTGTAAACTGTCTTCGAGATTTTACCCTTCAGCCTCTTTCCTAGAAGATACCGCCAAAGCCATCTATCACGTGGTCTTACATTTACCACCTGACATCTACTTACTGAACAGTAACCACAAATACAGCTTATATGAGATTGGCCTGTATTTGAAGAAGCTACATCCGTTGATCAAGATCGAAGAGGATACCGCATTCATTTATGACAATCGGATGTTCGACATCCGAGTACCGATTAAAAAACTATCAGAATTGATAGGTTAGTCTTTGTTTTTACTAATTCATTTCTAAAACCATTCTAATCTCGTTGATAAATGAGATTGAATGCACTATAATGAGAGAAACTAGAGGAGGATTTAATTACATGAAATATGGTTATGGTTGGGTATTAAAATTTGTACTTGCTGCCATCCTACTTGGGGTAGGCATCTATATGGTATTTGCCAATGAGGTTGTCTATTTGATTACAGGTGTGGTCATTGTCATCTTTTCATTGTTTAGGGTGGTTCCTTTATTAAAAACACTTAAAAAAGAAGTGCTCAGAACCATCAATTTGATCGAAATTATTTTTGATACCATCATTGGTGGTGTGCTCATATATGTCGCTGCAACCGGTCAAATGGATAATAGCGATTTATGGAAAGAAGTCTACCGTTATTCACTCGCTTTCTTCTTCTATGCTAGAGCGTTGGTGTTCTTGAACTCGGTTGTCTTCCTTGGTGAAAAAACAGAAATTCCAAAATTTTGGATTCACATCCTAGCGATTACCTTAGGTACTTATATCGCTGTAACACCAGACTTCTCTTATGAAACTGTAGGCATCTTCTTACTCATCGTATCGTTGATTGGTGCGGGATACCTAGGTGTCGATGGTTTTGGTGGTTATAAGAAGTATCGTCAATTCCAACTTGAACTCAATCAAGGCAAAGAAAAACAAAAAGAAGTTGAAAAGCAAAAAGAAGTTATTTTGGATGAACAAAAAGAAGAACGTCCATACGTGAATTAGTAAAAAGGCTCAAATATGCGAAAAACCACTATTTTTTAGTGGTTTTATTTTTTTCTGATTTAAGGTAAAATGGGGTTGTCCACGATTCATAGAGCGATTCTAGTTTGCGTGGGTAGTGGTTTTTATAAGGAAACTGTATCCTATGAGTGAGGTGAGTCCATGAACACAAAATCAACTGGGCAGTTTATTGCGAAAAAACGAAAAGAAAAGAAAATGACTCAAAGTGAATTGGCTGAAATATTGCAAGTAACCGACAAAGCCATCTCACGTTGGGAGACTGGTGAGGGGTATCCTGAAGTCACCATTCTACCTAAACTCGCTTACACTTTGGGCGTGTCTGTCGATGAATTATTGAATGGTGATCAAGCGATCGGTTGTGAAACCACTTCAGTCAAAGTTGTATCTTTATTTGAAATGATCTCACGTGTATCACTCGCGTTTATATTATTTGGATTGTTGATTGGCATTGGTCTAATCTATCTTGAAGAAGATAAATATGTGAGTTTGATTCCACTATCCATCGGATGGTTCATTGGGTTTGTCATTTACCAATATGGCAAATACCAATTCATTCGAGCATCGGTGTTCAATGATTTAGATAAGTTTACGATTTATCGTCAATCCAAACTTCAAATCATCACCTTGATTTCTGCCATCGCGATTTTATTACCACAATTTATTTTGAAATACATCGTGGAAGAAATGGGCTATGGACTGGTATATGTGCTGAATGATCACTATATCGATTTCTTAAGTTTCTTATGGTCAGCTGCAGTGGCCTTGATGTTATCGATTCCGATCACGATGGTTGTCTTGAAAATGTATAAATCTGTAACTTACAAGCACGAAAGCATCGTTCATAATCAAAATATTTATCGAACCATTATGATTGGGATGTTCCTATTTGTATTTATTTTCTTCGGTATCTTGATCTATGATTTTGTTTGGGGTACGATGAATCGTTTGATTTTCTTCATTCCAATTGTCATTTTATTACCCAATGTTTATTTAGCCATCGTCGATAAAAAAGGTGCCATTGGCTTATTGATTTCCATTGTATTATCCATCGGTTTAATCATCACAGGTATGTCGCACGATGGTACAGTGCCATTCGATCAACCTGGTGAGTTTATGGAATATTTTGATTATTCATTCGCATTCTTTTTAATCACCTGGGTGGGTTCAACCCTGATGATGATTTATGAGGTTAGAACAGAACAAAGATACAATGAACGCTTCTTCAGTTATTTAAGAAACATCATCATCACATTGGCATTCATTGTATTATTCTTCACATACACACACAGAAGCATGCATGCATTTGCTGGATTCATCACCATCCCAGCCATTTTGATTGGCTTTGGTTTTGAATTACTATTTAGAAATCCAAAGTACTTAAAAAAGGCATTTGAAATTTTCATCATTTCCATGGCGGTCATCATGCTACTCAGTTTGACACAACCTATTTTATATACTAAGTACCGTTTCGATGCCTATTTATGGGATGTCGTAAAAGGATTTAGTATTGTCAATCCAGCATTCAATGTTCATGGTAATTACTATATATTAATTCCACCGATTGGTTTGTTTGTATTGATACTATTGTTCGGTGTAAAACACTTCTTGTTGAAGAACAAGTGGATTCACTTAGGCATAGATACCTTGTTTTCAATACTTTTCCTCGGATTGGCATTGTTCACTTGTATCCTATCCTTTGATTTCTTTAGTATGATGATTCAAGTCATCAGTTACTATCCTTCAGGCATCGCAGCTGGTGGATTTATGTGGATTACCGTTGGGTTATCGATGTCCATACTAACCTGGATCAACACGGCCATTTACATGGTCGATCAACCCAGCTTATAACACACACGCCCCCCCGTTTTGTGTGGTTATATAACAAAGGCGCAGAACTCCTTATCTCCACCAAGACTAATAAAACGGCTTAAATAAGCCGTTTTATTATTTTTTTTATGTTATAAATTATGTTTTTAACTTTTAACAATATGTTATCAATTTGTCCTATTGTAAACTGTTTTAATCTCAAAGCCAATTATAATTTACAGTATGTATTCCTTAATTGTCCCTACAATTCATGCTTATTAGCTAAATCTTCAAACACTACTGCACCATTATGAACGCTGAGTATTCCACCAAGAATGATAAAAGTATCACCATTAGGATCCACATCCATAATTGGATTAACATTAGCCATATGCATACAAATTTTGGGTAAATAGTTTCCCTGTTTCACCAAGTATGCTATCCGCACTAATAAATCTACCAATTTGTGGATTGTAATATCTTGATTGTAAGTAATACCCAGTTTCAACATCAAATCAATATCCACTAATGGTTCAATCAATTGTCAAGCACTTTATCAAGTGCATTACTCAAAGTAAGAAATTCTCACTTATCGTGTCCACTTTAAGGTATTAAAAGCAATAGGCTGTCTTGCTGTACTCGTTGACGAGTGTTATTTTTTGTACGACTTCGCAATATTGCTTAAAACATTATCTTCTATTGTATCATCAAATAAAATAATTTGAATTTCATAAGAACTGTCTTCGGAACCAATAAAAAGCAAAAACCTATACTTATATGTAACACTAGATATTTCCCAAGTGTGATATCCCCATTGAGCACCATTTGAATTGCCACTCATTAAGTCACTCTCTGTACGTTCATATTCATTAAAATATGGATTGAATGATCTTTCGTCATGTAAATCTGTACCTACATAATAATATAACCCTTTAAGCCATTGCACACCTATGATTTCATCTTTTTCTATATCTACAATTTGAATCCAGCCATCTATAACTTCAAACTCCCAATGTTTAGGTATTTTTACATTACCAATATTGTCATCTGGTATTTTAACATTCTTATAATCTGAATAATCTGCACAACTAACTAGTAATAAACTGAAAGTTGTTAAAACAATCAATAAAATTGTCTTATTCATAATCAATACCTACCTTGCCAAAGATTCCTTGGTGTTATTGGTGAAAATGGGTTAAAACTTCCCGCTATTTCCTCAGCTATCCATGCAGTCCACATAATACATTTTGCAAATTTTCACACATAATCTATTTTTAATCTTATCATGTTTAAACTTTTAATACTAGATGAATTTGAATATAATTTAACTAAATAAAATGTTTCATCTGTAAATATCACTAAAAATGAAGAATCATTCGTAAATAAAAAATCAGGTCTAGTTTTATGTACGAAAAATCCCCTTTTAATAAACTTCTACAGACATTCAATATTTGTAGTATTTACTTTAAGGGGATTATATCACTTAGATTCTTTTTATCTTACTAAAACTATTACTTCTTTTGATATTGTAGTTCGTATAAGTGATAATACAAACCTTTTTGTTTTAATAACGCTTGGTGTGTGCCAAACTCTTTGATTTCACCCTTTTGCATGACAATAATCTTATCGGCGTGTTGGATGGTGGATAATCTATGTGCAACCACCAACATCGTGGATAATTTCATCATCTTTTCTAAGGATGTTTGAATTAAGGCTTCGGTTTCAGAGTCGATGTTCGCGGTCGCTTCATCTAAAATCATCACAGTCGGTTCATAGACCAAAGCTCTTGCGAAACTGAGGAGTTGTCTTTGACCTGTAGAGAAGTTATTACCACGTTCTCTCACCATGTGATCATAGGTACCATCAAGTTTATCGATAAACGTATTCGCACCGACATACTCAGAGGCTTCGATGACTTTTTCTTTCGAAATCGTTTCGTCATTTAACGTGATGTTACTTTGAATGGTGCCTGTGAATAGGAACACATCTTGTGGCATTTGCCCAATGTTGGCTCTTAAACTGGAACGTTTGATTTTTTTGATTGGTATGCCATCGATCAAGATTTCACCTTGTTGAATGTCATAATTTCTCACGATTAAACTCATGATGGTGGTCTTACCAGAACCGGTTGCGCCAACAAAAGCGACGGTATCGTTTGGATTGACCTTAAAGGAAACATCTTTTAAAACCCATTCATCTTCAACATACTTAAACCAAACATTTTTAAACTCGATTTCACCTTTAAAGTTTTCAAGTTCAATCGAATCATTTTCATCTTCAATCTCTGGTTTGGTATCCAAGACGTCAAAGATTTTTTCTGAAGATGCCATGGCACTTTGTAAGACGTTGAACTGTTCTGCGAGCTGTTGAACCGGTTCAAAGAGTTGTGACGCGTATTGATACATCATGACGAGTAAACTGACCCTTAGGATGATGCTTGCTGTGGATGCCCCGGCAAGTGTCATATCAATGATGGCAGTTGAAAAATAGTATAAAACCGTGATGGTCGCTGCCATCGAGAATAAATACATAAGTGGGCGATAAATCGCGAAAACCATCAATTCATTGAAGTATGAATTTCTGAGTTTTTTGCTTTGAAGGGTAAAGGCTTGTTTCTTCTTTTCTTCTTGGTTAAAGATTTGTGTAAGTCTCATCCCAGAGAGGTTTTCTGAAAGGAATGCATTGACATTTGAGACGTTATTTCTTACTTTTCGATAAGCGTTTCTCGATAGCTTTCTAAAGATAACGGTAGAAACAAAAACAAACGGGAATACAAGGCACATGATGAGGGTAGCTTTGAAATCAATGACGAACATGATGACCAAATACGTCAACATCATCAAGATGTTTCTGATGAGATTCACGATAACCGATGAATACATTTCAGAGAGTGTGTTGGTATCGTTATTGACTCTAGTGACCAATTTACCAACAGGGATTTGGTTGATTTGTGCATTTGATAACGTATGGATATGGGTGAATACATTTTTACGAATACCATAGACAATCTTTTGACCGGCTTCTTGTAAGAGCCAGTTTTGATAGTAAATGATGAACGATACCCCGATGACTATCCCTAAGAATAGGATCGATAGCCATAAGAAATTAAACATTTTATCGGATACACTTTGATTGCTATCGATGATTTGAATGGTATAACCAATGAGTAGTGGTCCTATCGATGATGCTGCAACATCGAGGATCATCAAGAGTGAAGCGACGATGAAATTCTTTTGATAAGGCTTCGCATATGAAACCAATCGTTTGACGATTTGCCAATCGGTTTTGGTGATTGTATTTTCTTTAAAGTCTTTCATACTATCCCTCCACCATATGTTCTAATTCTTGTTTTCTAACCATCTCTTGATACAGTGCATTACGTTTGAGGAGTTCTTCGTGTGAACCCACATCGAGTAAATGACCTTGGTCTAACAAAATAATCTTATCCATCTTTTTAATGGTTGATATGCGATGCGCAATGACTATGGTGGTTTTGCCTTGTCTGATTTCTTCTAAATGCTTGATGATGGATTCTTCTGTTTTGGTATCTACTGCAGATACAGAATCATCTAGAATCAAAATCGGTGCGTCTTTCGCCAGTGCTCTAGCGATCGAGATGCGTTGTTTTTGACCCCCAGATAAAGTGACCCCACGTTCACCAATTTCAGTTTGATACCCATGGGTAAAATCGATGATATTATCATGGACATCGGCGAGTCTTGCATAATAGCTGGCTTTTTCTTCCGGCATCGATGGTTCAGAAAAACCGATGTTATTCAATATGGTGTCCGAGAATAAAAAGTTATCTTGAGGTACATAAGCAATTTGATCTCTGACATTATGGATAGATAAAGACATGATGTCATGGTCATCCAAATAAAGCGCGTCTGGCTTAACATTATATAATCTTAATAATAAATCGACGAAGGTACTCTTACCACTACCGGTACGTCCAAGGACACCGACCATTTCACCTTTTTCAATCGAAACAGAAATATCGTTTAAAATTTGTCGTTCTGGGTCATCCGGATAACTGAAATCCAAATGTTTAAATGTGATGGCACCTTCTAAAGGTTGAAACGGTTTTACGTTTTGATCGTCTTTGACAGTCACTTTCGCATCCATAAACGTTTGAATACGTTTGTAGCTCGCCACCGCTTGGCTGCGGATGGATGCGAACTGTGATAAGGCCATGACTGGCCAAATGAGGGTGGTAAACAGGGTGAAGTATTCGGTCAACATCCCTGGGGTAAAATCGGAAGTGATCGCGATCCATGCCCCATAGGCGATGATCGTTAAAATCGTCAAGTTGATGAATACCGTGATGACGATGTTGATCAAAATCATGGTTTTCACAAAGTCGACGTGCTTCTTATAAAAATCGTCGTTCTTTTCAGCGAAGAACACCGCTTCTTTCACTTCTTTGACAAAGGCACGAATGACATTAATACCTGAAAAGGATTCTTGGGTAAAATCACTCATGTGTTCAAATGAATCTTGTCTAAGCTTATATTTCATTCTCATCTTTTTGATGATGAACATCGCGACCACACCCATTAAAGCGAGTGGGATGACAGCGATGAGCGTCATTTCTCCAGAGAGTTGTGTCATACGAATGATGACGATGGTACCTAAGAACAGTGAGTCAAACAACATTAAAATCCCTGGACCAAACGCTTGTCTGATGGCCTCAAGGTCATTGATGAAGTGGGTCATCAACCCACCAACTTTATGTTCTTTATAAAAATCCACACCGAGGACTTCAGCGTGTAAAAACATGCTCATACGCAAATCATGTTCAATGAATCTTGCAGAACCAAAGACAAATACACGCCATAAAACACGGCCAATCACCATAATTAAAACAATCCAAACGAGTCTTTCGACAGACTCGTTTAAGATTGTGTTTGTTAATGTGCTTTCTCTTAATTTATCGATGATACCCGCAAAGATTCTTGGAATTTCGACTTGCACATAATCCACATATAATAAGGCGATGACACCTAAAATCATCGGGATGGCGTACTTGAGATAGTACTTGTTGATGTGTTTTCCAAAAATCATATGCTATACCTAGTTTCTTTAATTATTCGATGCAGATTTTAACCACGTCACCGTCCGCGGATGTGATATCGACTAAGTCGCCGACAGCGCCTTCCTCGATCATTTCTAAGATGGCGTCGATGTCGATGTTTTCCATCACATCAGACTTACCACTGAAATTAATTTTACCACTCTTTAGGGCAGTTTTCGCAAATTTTACTGGAATATTGATATTCACCTTATCGCCATCGGATGATAAGATTCTGACTTTAAACATTAAGTTCTTTGGATCAGTCTTGTATTTAGGCACTAAAACTTCGACTTTCGCATTATCTGGTTCTTTTTCAAGCGCTTTTAGTAATCTATCGGCTTCATCGACAGAGATGATGCCTTCTTTAAGCATTTCTAATATTCTTAATTTGTCGTTCATAATTGGTCTCCTTGTTTTTAATGATACTCACGGCTTCTTTGGGTGTAATTTCCCCTCTGGTCACTAAATCAAATAATTTGATGTGTCCCATGGCCTTACCTATTTAAGTTTCTTGAGTTGTGCTTCTGCCTCTTCAATCGTAAGTTCGCCTCTGCGAATACGTTCGAAGATTTCCATGCGTTTTTCATCGTCTTTAGAGTCTTCAACTTTATACCCCAATGCTTGAGTGACTTCTTCTAAGCTCTTTTTAACGGTTGGGTATGAGATGCCAAGTTCTTTTTCAATTTGTTTGATGTTCCCTTGGTTTTTAATGAAGACTTCGATGAAATATTGTTGTTCTTTGGTGAGGTAATCAAACTTCGATAATTGGAACTCACCTCTGACGGTAATGTCTTTCTTTTTACTTTGAATTTCGGTGACGACTAAGTCTGCACCTATGAGTTCAAATGCTTTGGTTATGTCTCTCATGTGTATTCCTTTCTAAACACCCCATATTTCAAATAGGAAGTTTTCTTTGGGGGATTCCACCCCAATGAGTCGATTGTTCTTACCAATCGTTTTTAATAACGGGATGAGGTCATGGATATTGAATGACTCGAACTGTACTTGATCACCGGTTGGAATTCGTTTGATGAATGTACCTAGGAAACGGAATGTCCAAAACGGAATCTTCGGTGTTAGAAATAAGAGGTTGCCTTTAAGAAATACCAATCTAAATCCGCGCGCTGGTTTAAATTTGTACGGTTTGCTTAATGCTTTTTCTCTAAAATCTAAGTAGGCACCCACAGAGATTTGTCCTCTTTCCACGAGTGCTAGTGCTTTTTTCTTATTCATTTTCATCACCTACATCCATATAATACTACCCTTAATCAATGTTGTCAACAATTTTAATCAATATTTTTAATTTCGATATTGATTTTATTGATTTTTGGATTGATTAAATTGATTTTTATGATTTTAACTTCAACATTTTTGAGTTTTTAGTGTTTGTATGTCAAAAACCCAAATTTGTATTATAATAAAACAAGGAGGTTATCAACATGAACTTATTAGATCGCTTTTTAACTTATGTCAAAATAGATACACAATCAGACCCTGAAGTAGAGTCTTGTCCTTCTACTTTAAAACAAAAGGACTTAGGACACTTATTGGTTAAGGAATTATTAGAACTGGGTGTTTCGAACGCTTATATGGATCAACACGGCTATGTGTATGGTTTAATCCCATCCAATAGTCAAAGAAACATTACACCGATTGGTTTCATCGCACACATGGACACCTCGCCTGACGCGCCAGGCGCACACGTGAACCCGCGCATCATTAAGAATTACGATGGAGGTGTCATTCAACTCAATGAGACCTTATCGATGGACCCTCAAAAATTCACAGCCTTAAGACACGTGGTCGGTGATGATTTAGTCGTCACTGATGGCAACACCTTATTGGGTGCGGATGATAAAGCTGGTGTCGCAGAAATCATGACCATGGTTGAAATCATGACCTTACACCCATTTGAACATGGGGATATCTATATCGGTTTTACACCCGATGAAGAAATCGGCCGTGGGGCAGATTTATTTGATTTAAACTTCTTTAAAGCCAAATTCGCTTATACCGCGGATGGGTCATTGATTGGTGGCATTGAATATGAAAACTTCAACGCTGCTTCTGCGAGGGTTTCTTTTGTCGGAAAATCCATTCATCCAGGCTCTTCAAAATTGAAGATGATCAATGCTCAACACCTCGCATTTGAATTCCATAGTCTTTTACCTGTATTTGATAACCCTGCTTTTACAGAAGGGTATGAAGGTTTCAACCATTTAAGCAATACAGAAGGGTCAGTTGAATTCGCGAAGTTATCCTACATCATTCGTAACCATGATATTATCAAATTTAATAAACAAAAAGACGACTTCAAACGTATTGTCGCTTTTATGAATGATAAATATGGTTATGAAGCTGTTAGCCTAAAAATAACCGACAGCTATTTTAATATGTTAGAGGTATTGAAACACGATATGTCGCCTGTAGAACTCGCAAAACAAGCAATTACGAATGTCGGATTAACGCCACACAGTGAAGCGATTCGTGGTGGTACCGATGGTGCGAGATTGACTTTCATGGGTCTACCTTGTCCAAACTTAGGCACCGGTGGATTTAACTTCCATGGTCGTTTTGAATTCGCTAGCATCAATCAAATGGAACAGGCCGTTGACGTGATGATTGAAATCATAAAGCTTATTTCTAAGTAACTTAATAACATAATGAAAACACCCACATACCATCATATGATATGTGGGTGCATTTTTATAAAAATCACAATTTATCGATTTGTTTCAGCACATGTGGGTTTTTACATACCGACATTATGTGGTTTATTAGCTTTAAACTGTAGGTTATTCTAATGGTTTGATCATTTTGTCCTTTGAATACCAAATATTTCGCATTCCCTTTTTTAATACATTTTCAAAACATTGTTAACATCTTTATAAGCTTCTAATAGAACATATTTCCCTTTTTCTGTCATAATATACATCGGATTATTATTAAAATCATTCGCTTTGCTGATTATAATTAGTTTTTGTGTTAATAATTCCGTTAGAAGTTTATTAAGTTCATCTACTGTAATTTCTACATCTGAAATTTTAAAATATTTCAATATTTCCTGTTCGCTTTCACCAACCATTAATCCATCTGACAAACTATCTAATAGTATTATTTTTTTATCCATAAAATATCTCCTGTTACCATAAAAAGTAATGAAAATGAAGTATAACATCATTTCTAATAATTGTATGCGTTCCTAACTGTCCACCAGTCCAAATGTTTCGATAATTACTATAATTAGACATTCCACCTCTGAATGATCTACCTGTTGCCGGACCTATATCTTGACTAATCAGTTTCCATCTTTGTGGATGGTTTTCAAAACTTCTCATCATTCTTACAGGAGTACTCAAACGGTTAATAATTCCTTTGTAAATCATGCCTCCAGCAATACTGCCAACAATATTTCCAATTACCCATCCCAGTCCATAACTTCCGCCAAACGCTTCACTTATATATCCTCCTGCAAAACTTACTACTCCAGCTCCAATCATACTTGCACCAATTGCACCCATTCCTGGAACAAAACTAAGTCCAATTCCTGCTATTACATTTAAACCTGATTGAATTTGCATCGATAACTTATCATCTAGTCCCATAGCTGACATTGTATTTGAGACTAGCATTGATCCACCAGAAACAATAAGTCCTACTCCAAACACTTGAGCACCTGGAACAAACATAAGTCCAATACCTAACAATACCTGTCCTCCAGACATTGCCCATTCCCACCATTTAGGAGAATTCCCATCTGGGTCAATAAGATTCACTGGATTATTCGCAGTATACGTATATAAGTTCTCACCACTATTACTCATTGGATTCAAATAGTTGATGCTATCGAGACTAATGAATCTACCTATCTGTGGATTATAATACCTTGATTGCAAATAATAGAACCCAATCTCTAAGTCATATCGATATCCGCGATATCGATATGGGTTGATGATCGATAATGATATTCCTGATGTGTCTGATGTATTAAGGGTATTACCAAATGCGTCATAACTATAAGTAACCAATACATTACCGCTGATATCAATTATTCTTGTCTAAGTATTTTTATAATATCCTTTAGATGGTCTGTTGATTTATAATAAACTGCTTGTTCATAGTTTTGATTCTTCAAAGCAATAAAACATACTCTTTCGACATAACTCCCATTCATTTTAAATGCAATAACAGCTTTGTTAAAAAATATTTTATCCTCACGATTAACAATTTTTTCGTATTCATCATAATATAATATGTGCAAATCTTTATTTTTACTTCTGGCAAGTTCAATGATTTGTGATATTTTTGCCATAACTTTCTCATAACTAAAAAGTGTTTTGTGTTCAATTTCTTTATCACATGAACCACAATAAAACAAATGATGTCTAATATCTGAATCAAAATTTCCAATTATACTCCCACCATCAGTACTGCTATATAAACTTTTATATTTTTTCGCTTCTTCTGAATTTGAGTTTACTATTTTGTGATTCAATTTTTTTGACAATAAATTATCACACCATGGACAATAGTGTTTTTTAAAAAGGAATTTTATTATATTTCCGTGAAAATAGTACGCTTTCTTCATGTAGTACTCCTAATTTTAAATGCTAACATATTTACCATTCCCACCTATGCTTGTTTATTCTATGACTAATACTATGTTGTTGCCATGAAATCAAAGACAGTGGTGATGATTTTCTATAGTTAGCTAATTGTTCAATCACAATTTTTCGATTTGATTCAGCACATGTGGGTTTTTACATACCGACATTATGTGGTTTATTAGCTTTAAACTGTAGGTTATTCTAATGGCTTGATCATTTTGTCCTTTGAATACCAAATATTTCGCATTCCCTTTTTTAATATCTGTAATGGTTAATACTTCTGACCATTCCATATTTAATACCGATTTGCCATACCTTTTTACAATTAGTTTTGATTGATCAATGTCAACCCTTGATATACTTAAAGGATAAAAAACGAGGATAATAACCAATGGGATTAGTAATAATACCAGTGAAATACCCATCAGTAATGTTCTATCAGTATCGCCTTGAGCATAAAAATAAAACGTATTGCTAGCAATATAAATCGTAAGAATGATGTTAAGAATAATCATTTGTAACCCGTATTTATCGGTGTAGAAAGTCTTTTTCATGAATTATACCTCCACTACTTGTGCAGTTGACATTCATATTGAATGAATTTATTCAAAATCAAATCGAACGACTTTATATATATTGTGCATATGTTCATATAGCCCGGTAATAAGTTCTTCTGGTTTATTTTTTTTATTGAGAACAACAGAAGTCAAGACCAAATAAACCCGATCATCTTCTTGAATGGCTTCGTTTATATCAAAGTAACTCAAAATTAAAATGAACACAGTAATCACACCATATCTACCAATAAATACTGCAGGTAGAATCCAAAATTCATTCAAGTATATACTTGGTAAAGGATTACTAGAAAATAATATTAAGACAATTCCAACCACCAAAAAAAATGAAACAAATGCGATTCTTAGGGTGAAAAATCTAAAACTTTGTCTTAATGGGTAGGTTAATGATGAGAGCTTACTATCGGTCTCTGAATCGATAACATAATTTTTGAGTGTACTAAAACGTGTTTTGTGTTTTATTATAGTATCGATTGACTTTGGTTTAGGCATCACTGGGTCATAACGCATGCTATGGGTAATTAGCATCACGATTCGATTGTTATAAATGCTTTTAGATACATAGTTTAAACCAATCAACACAATTTGTAAAATCCAAAATATAAGGCATAACCATAAAATGATGTCCATTTTCACTTCGAACAATCCGAGTATCATTAGGATGTTGCTAATGATGAGGAATAACTCCACATATAATCTTCCATTATTTGGTTTATTCGTGTTGAGATTCACGAGACACCACCTCTTTATTTTTACATTCATTGATTTGCTTCTCTTTGTTTATTGATAAAAGTCATCATTTTTTTGTCATAAAAATACATTTCAATTATCAGTATAGCACAAAATTAATTTAGTATAAATATCATTTATATGAATATAATTGTCGTGTTATAATAAAATCAGAGATAATCTAAAAACCTTTATAGTTGGGTTGCATTTTCATGGTTAATCCACAGTTAATATGTCGCCAATGACCAACTCTAAACATCAATAATCGTTATAAATTTCAATTAATCCAACAAATACTTTGATCAAATAAGGGGTAATAGATGAAACATCTAATCTTTATCATAGCTATAATCTTATCGTTTACATTGTACGGATGCGTTTCTGACCCAAACACCTATTATTTTGATTCGTCTATATTGATTACAGATACTCTCGAAGTTGAGCTGGTGTTCTATCAAAATGATTCCCCTAAAATGATCACTGTTTCTGATGATAAATTCCCATCGTTTATCTATGAGAATTCAACATCCCTAGAAATGCTTGATACCTCCCTGTTAGATTCCTTTATACTTGAATTATCAACCATCACATTCCACGACCAAAATGAGAGTGCCAATTCACCGGTAGGATATACACTAGTTTTACATCAATCAAATGGTGATATGCTCATTATTTCTTGTTCTCTCATAGACGGGATTGCTTATAGTTTTGTTTCTAGATTTGATTCTAATAATAATTATATTGAACATATAGCGAGTTTTGCAGATCGTCCTAAATTTGAACGTTTGTTAATGAAGTATTTCAACACGATTTGAATAAATACCCGAAAATCCGACGAGTAATATTGGTGAGAACTAATATTCTTATACCAAAAAATAGTCCAGTTATGTGCACTGAAATGACAAGACATGCTCCAAAATTGTGAAACAGATTATAGTTTAGTACTGCTATAAAAATACAGGAACCATTTTAATTTCCGCGGATGTTGTTAGATTGTTTATTTTTACTTCAGGATGTAATAGTGTCTTAAGTGAATTATCTTTGAAGCAATAGTTGCATTTCGAGTAGACCCATATTAGGAGCCTCGTTTCAAGACTTGCGAGATGGTCAATGGGACTGGTGGGGTATTCCAGAATGGTACAATTGGACATTATAGGAGGATTTATGAAAATCGAGTGGAGCTTTAAAAATATAATGCATGTTGTCTTGATCGCAATCTGTATACTATCATTGTTTATTAATGTACTTTTCATAAGAAAGCATGACAATTACAATACTAGTTTTTTGTGTATTGGTGTTGCAGTTATTTTCTTTCTACTCTCAAATACAAAATTGTATTTAAGAGGAGGACATATTGCGGTCGACATGTTTAATGTTATAGCAATCGTTAGCTTATTTATTTATAATTAATTATAAGGTGAATCAAAAAATGATTCCCATTTTATATATAAAGATTGATACAATTTCGATAGATGACTTTATAAATCTCCCTAGTAGAACATTATCCAAAACGATAGTTTCAGAAATCGAAGGTAACATAATTTCAACTTCGTTTATTATATGGTTGTAGAAAAGAGGTATTTTGTGGGTAATAAATCAAAACATACATGGTTGTTAAGAGACCTTAATTTTATTCCGAAAAATATAAGAATAAGAGTGCTTTTATTCATAATCATCAATTTAATCTTGGTTGGTTCTTTACCCATATTAGCAATAACAATAAGCTTTCCCTATGGTTATCTTTCTTGGATAGTTGTTATTAGCTTTTTGATCTTGTTCAATATTCAAGCGTTTTATGTTCATGTTGAAAGATTTCCACTTAATGATTTTTCGGATTATAAGATCAATTTAAAGAATGATGATCTTGTGTCTGATAATTTCGATTATATTATAAGAGTGAATAATGAGGGTCACATTTATGAAGCACGTTTAATAAATAGAGTTTTAATTTTTGATATGAAAGGATGTTTTTTTCCTTTTATAATAATTAAAGCATATTTAATCCGACAATTTATTATAGGATATATTAATAAGTACAAGTTAAACAGTGATTATATGGGAAGAAACCTTGACATTACTAACCTGTATTCTAATTATAAGAATGTAAAAGTAGTTTTTCATAAACGTAATCGTGTCATAGAGGAATACATCATTAAAAATGGAAAAACACAAATGAATGCTTTTATTAAATCTATTAATGGGCATGGTTTTGTACCGTGGCATTCTGGAAATGCTCATGGAACAAGTCGTTATCACTTCAAAATAAGTGAGGAAATTTTTGTGAAACAAAAAATAAAAAACACTTAAGTTTGATTATAAGTATGTAGTTGGGTGTAATTTATAAATGTCATAATAAAGGATTATTAAAAGTTTCAAGAAGATAATGCTGCGTACTTCTCACCTGATTATTGATTATAAAAACGACACGAAAGTATTGGCAATTTTGGTAAGAATCAAAAAGAGGTGTTTCTTAAACTAGGTGAATACAATCTAGATTTTATAAACTCAAGGATGAATACATGAAAATTATTGATAATGACATTCCTGATTCATAGACTCATGTTAAGCAATATAGGTATGATGGAAAAATAACCAAGATTCACCAGAGTTTATCACTTTAAAACTTGACGACTTATATGCTCCTAATTGGATGTTATCGGATGACTTTTTATATAGCGTATTAATGAACAAGAATAAGGCTTTAAAATTATTGAATGCTAAACTCAATGAAATTATATAGCACAATATAAATAATTGACATAGTACTATATCGACCATCAACCCCTATCGATATCGCGGATATCGATATGACTTAGAGATTGGGTTCTATTATTTGCAATCAAGGTATTATAATCCACAGATAGGTAGATTCATTAGTCCCGATAGCATCAACTATTTGAATCCAATGAGTAATAGTGGTGAGAATTTATATACGTATACTGCGAATAATCCAGTGAATCTTATTGACCCAGATGGGATTTTTGCAATTTCATTGCTGATTACTGGATTTATTGTGGGAGCATTAGTTGGTTCTACGGCAAGTATTATTAGCCAAGGTTTGACCAAAGGTTGGGACAATGTTAATTTTTGGCAAGTATTGCTAGATGGTGCCATTGGAGGAATCAGTGGACTCTTGGCATTTACCGGCATTGGAGCATTAGGTTCTGCAGTTATTAGCGGTAGCTTAGGTTTTATTGGTAGCGTTGGGGGAGATTTAATTTCTTCAAATGGAAATTGGAATAAAGTTAATTGGACAAAAGCTATTATTATGACCGCAGTCAATTTTGGGTTAGGATTTGGAGCTGGCGCTTATAATTCAAAAGCAATTGGAAATGATTTGTGGAAATCAGTAAGTAAGACTAATGTTGGCAATATCTTTCAGAAGGCCGTAGCAAAATACAGTTCTGGACAAATTACACAAAAAGGGCTTCAAGGGATTATGAATCTTTATGGGAATACACTGGCAATGTCAATGACTAACGCAATGCCTATGATTATGGCAAATAGAGTGACTAATTCTTTTGGTAGTATTCTTATTTCTGGCGGTGTTGACATCCTAGCAGCATGGTTTCTAAAATGAGGTAGATAAGGATATGAATATAAATGAACTAATTAGCAAAAGTTGGGCCCTCTTTGGGTTTTGGCTATTAGTATGTGTATTTTACTATATGAGGTGGGTATTAGCTGGAAGTTCATTCACATATGATCCATCAATATTTTTTTATCACAAGTATCTTTTAGATAAGAAAAGCATTTTAAATAAATTGTATTTCACAAAAAAAAGCACATATACGAGTCCACGTATCAAGCAAACAAGTTTCATGTTTGCATTGTTTATTGTAATTCTTATACTATTGTTAATATTTTCGTTGATTAGTACTTTTATTACAAATGAAGACTTTTCTTTATTTGTATGGTATTTTAATTTAGTGCTTGTTTCAATCGGATTTACTTCATTTTTAATTAGTATATTTGTTATTGCATATCAAGCAAAAAAATGCATAAAGGAACAACTTACTTTTCAAGGCACTAAGCTTGATGAACTGTTAAAAGAGATTAAGGAAAAGCATCCAGATTTCTAATACTGGCAAAATATGCTTCTTTATAAAGTAAGGAATGAATTAAATCATAACTCGCCGAGAAAATCAGTGAAGATATTTATGAGATGGAAAAAATACCAATTTTTATCAAGCGTAGAAAAAATAATAAATTTTAAGTTGGAAATGATAAATTCTCTTGTTAAACCGGTTTGAAATTATAATTGGATAAAAAAAGCACCCACATATCATCAAATGACGGTATGTGGGTGCTTTTTTCTATTTAATCATCAAAATGATGTCTTTGATACGCTTATTCCAGTCAGATTCATGGTGAATACCACCGGGAATGATTTTATAAGTGGCTTTAATGCCTTTTTGATTTAGTGCTTCAAAGACACGATCATTGGCTTTGAGGTAATCAAAATCATCGGATTCATTGTCACCAGTATCCATATAAATCAAGCCTTTATGTTTTTTCCTTAGGTTAAGGACATAGTTTACCATAGCGTCTTCTGAAATCCAAAACGCATTCGATAAACATAACGCGTTCTTAAATACTTTAGGATAGGTTAAGGTTGCGTATAAAGAAATGTGTCCACCCATCGATGACCCAGCAATCGTAATGTTGTTTAAATCCACAGGGTAGTGTTCTTTCAAATAGGGTAAAACCGTATCGATGATGTCATGGAGATAGGCATCACCTTTCCCCCCGGTTAAACGAGGGGTTTCCCCAAAGAAAACGGCTTTAGAAGCGATGAATGGATTATACTCATCTAAACGATTTAAACCATTGGCACAAGACAATCCAACAACAACCATTTTAGGCATATCGTTTTGTTCAAAGATTTCTTTGACGCCCCAAGAGACGCCAAACGATGCGTCTCTATCAAAAAATACATTTTGACCATCATGAAAAAATAAAACTGGATAAGATGCATCCATTTCCAACTTTTCAGGCAACATCACATATAGTTTTGCTTCACGGTTTAATAACGGTAAGTGGAATGGTTTTACAATGACGTTCATTTTTTTTGCCTCTGATTGAATGCTTCTATGGATTCTAAATACATCTTGGATGGTTCATGCCCTAGGTTGGCTGCTTTCTTCCAATAATGAACAGCGGTATCTTCACTCTTTACGACACCTAAACCCTTCATATATAACATGCCTAGATTGTGCATCGCCCCCACCACATCTTTTTCTGCCGCTTGGCGGTAAAAGACAGATGCCTTTTCATAATCTTGTTTGACATAATCCCCATTTTGATACATGACACCTAAATTGTACTGGGCATAGGGGTGTTTTTGTTCCGCGGCTTTGGTTAGCCAATGGAAAGATTTATCAAAATGCGGTTTACCTTTATATTTGAAATAGAGTATGCCTAAGTTGTACTGAGCATTCATATCGTTTTGATTGGCTGCTAAGGTTAAATAAGTTACCGCTTCATCGATGTCTTTTTCAACCCCTTGACCATTCTTATACATTAAACCGATGTAGTACTGCGCAAGCGCGTAGCCTAAATCAGCGGATTCTTTTAGGTAAGGAAAAGCTTTATCGTAATCCTTTTGACCGAATTCACCTTCATAATAAAGCATACCTAAGGTACCTAATGCCAAATAGTGGTGTTGTTTAGCAGACAACTCCAACCACTTCTTCGCTTCATTATAATCCTTAGATACGACATCCGAATCGAGATACAACAACGCCAATGCATATTGTGCATAGGCATGGCCTTGCATCGCTGCTTGTGAGTAGTATTCAAAGATTTCTTTGTCTTTTTTGACATCTTTATGTAATGCTTCGTAGATTGACCCTAATAAGAACTGCGCTTCTGCATAGCCTGCTTGAGCGGATTTGTCTAAATATTCAATCGCTGTAGCCACATATTTTTTCACATAAAAACCATAATAGTAGTAACAACCCATCATGTAATTAGAGATTGGATCACCTTGATTTGCTTCTTCTAGGATGCCTTGATAACCTGCTTCAAAATAATCTTTAGCCAGTCTTTCATCCTTTAATACACCATACCCTGTGGTATGGAGTAACGCAAACCCATAGAAACACTTAAGGCTGCCTAATGACATACCAGTTTCATAGAGTTCTTTGGCTTTCACCACATCCATGGTATTACCTTCGCCAATCGCGAAGCTTCTACCTAAGTGGTAAAACGCGTCAGCGTATCCATTCAACGCAAGTGTTTCTAAGATTTTAATCGCTTTTGTTGGGTCTTTTTCTTTTACATTGAGTCCTAAATAGGACAATGCTTCATCGTATAATGTGTTTAAACTCATATATTATCACCATATTATTTATACCACAATTGGGTATGTATTTCCCTTTTTTAGCAAAAAAAGATGTAAATTTACTTACATCTTTGTGTGTTTGAGTATCTGATTTGCTAGTTCAATCATGCCATATTGAGAAGGGTGAATTAAGTCGGTGGATAGGTGATGGAATTCTAACATCGATTCACCCTCTAATAGAATGAACTGAGGATAATCTTTCATGATTGATTTGAAAGCATTTCGATATAAGATGACATCCTTTTGTGTGCCTCTGTTTTGATCAAACCCTAGCTTTCGCCAATTGTCTAAAATCGTGATACCAATCACGGTTGCGTGTGGTTGTGTTTGTGCTATTTTTTGAAGTAAATAACTAAGTCTGTCTTTGAAGATTGAAACATCATAGCCATCCCCCAACAAATTCACTGAGAGCTCTAATGTGATGAGGTCATACGTGTTTTCACACATGAAATCCACCAGTGTTTGTTCAATATACGCTGAACCACTCATGCCGTAATTATAACATTCATACCCCAATGCTTCAGACACGATGCCTGGGTAATTTAAATCTGGAGTGAACCCATTTCTGCCTTGTGTAATGGATGTACCATAAGCCAAATACTTCTGTTTTGGGAACTTGGAAATATCCGGGAATACATATTCACCTTCAATGGATCTCACTGTCATATTTTCTTTGAGAATGATGCGAACCAAATTGGGTTCAAATCGATGATATTGGGATAACCGTTTCAAACCTTCTTCATCAAATTTAGGTTCGATTTGAAAGGTATATGACCCACTGAATGTATGAAACTCCCCTTGATAATCCCCATAATAAATGAGGATTTGTGCCGTATTTGGTGTGTAGACTTCCACCGTTACTTTGCTTACAATGGTAAATCTAATCTCTGAACCAAACAATGTATACGCATTGGGTTGACCCTTCACAGAAAGGTGTTTTATCAGTGAGGTAGGGAATTTATGTAGCGAATATCCCGCTTCTGTTTTCGAGGCGTATAGGTTATGTAAATAGACGTTATTCATGAGAACTACGCTTAACTTCAATTTGAATGAGATCAGACATCAAGGTATAGTTGACCAAGTCGGTTTTAACCATGTAAGTCACATATAAATAAGCCATACCATCTAAGGTAGCGTGTGTAATTCGATTATTTTCAATCACCAAACCGAGTGGGTTTTGGAACAATACCTCAATGTTACCTTCGATTTCAGATCCTACATCCGTGGTTGTTTGAAGGGTGAGTGTATCGCCAATGTAATAAGTATGTCTGGTTTTAACCACCAAATACTTGATGAAGTCTTTAAAACGATGAGATTCATCGGTATTGATGCCATAATAACCAGATAAGAATGCTTTTCTCAAATCGATGTCCGTTTTTAATCCCCAAGGACAATACATGATTGAACGTTTTTTAAGGATTTCAATTAAATTGGATTTGGTATGACTAAAATATGGGTGGATGGTGAGGTTGTATTTATTGGAAATTTTGATGATGTCTGATACACTCATGTGGTTTTGTTCAAGGTCAATTAAGAACCCTCTAGAATAACCTTTCGCATACTTCTTGAAGTTGACTAAAGCGAAGGGGTAAAAACTCATGAGTAGTGGTGGTCTGTCCATTTGACTCAATACTCGATTGAGTCGTTTGACTGCACCACCTGCAGATGTTTTAGCTTCAATCAATAACGATGTATTGGTATCTTTTAAATGCTTATGAAACATCGATAACGTTGGTAAGACTTCGTCGGTCTTTTCACCTTGATAAGTCATTTTGATCGATTGTAAAGACTTGAGTGAGTCTTTACGAATGACATAGTCTTTTTCATAGGTACGACCCAAAGAATCGTCATGGTTAACGACGATGTGCTTGTCTTTGGTCATATGGTAGTCGAGTTCAACAAAGTCAGCACGCATTCTCACTGCTTCAGCCGCTGCTTTTAAACTGTTTTCTTGGGCATTGGCGTGATAGCCACGGTGGGCAATGACAAAGGGTGTGAATGAGAAATCGCCTTTCACATCGATTTGTTTCTTATCGATATTTTTACCATACAAGCCGTCGACACCAGCCAAGACTGCTTGATAGATATCGGTTTGTTTTTCAACATAAGCAAAAACCACCAACCCATAGCTCTTTAGATGGCGAACCATAGACTGTGATAAAGCCGCTGCTTTTAAGCATACGGTATGGGCATTGTTGGTAAAAGCATCCTTCGATAAATCGACGAGACTATTGAAGGTATCTGGCATGTAAACCAGTCTGGCATATGGGTAACTCTTATAGAGTGTTCTTAACGCTTGTTTGGATTTAGAAAACACAAAAATATCAAATAATTGATGTTTATAGAGTAACTTACCTACGTTTTTCGCATCTTTTATTTGATTAACCTCGATTGCATTTAAGCCGTTGAGGATATTTTCTTCGTTGATATATTCAAGCCATTTGATGTCGCTTGAGGGGGTATTTGAAATTACTATGATCTTTTTTAACACATGCATCTCTCCAGTATATTAATCATATAATATTTAACCTTTTTAATCAATGATAATAGTAGGGAAAATCGCAGTTTTTTAGTGGATACTTTGAAATACAAATGACACCGAAAAACACCTTATAGGAAAGACAGGATTGGGTAAGATTTGGATCTGATTATTTTCATTCATTCCAGTAAATCCAAGACTTCAAATGAAATCGGAAAACATTATGTTAATTTATAATTATATTTTCAATTGTAAAATTGTATAATATAGATGAAACGAGGTTTTTCCCTATGCCTATTAAAAAAATCATTGGATTAATTGCTATTGGTTTTGTCGCTGTCATCGCGGCTGTTGGTTCATTTGCTTTGTATGACAATGCTCATACATTTGAGGTTACGGATGTTCAAGAAGCTGTGTTCACATTTGATCGATATGACACAGACGATGATGATAAGCTTATTTATATTAACGAATTTGACAAACCACTGTATATACCTTCATTTGTTCATCCGAAGGGATCCGTTATTAATTCATTAAATCCAAACGACACCCTTCGCGTTGGTTATATCCAAGTGTTTTACGATGACTATGACATGGAAGCTGTGTATATTTATCATAACGATGTTGCGATACTGACTTTAGACGATTATATCGAAGATCAGCAGAACAATCTATATTTAGGTTCACTTGTTACGGGTATCATGGCTTTGTTGATGATCATTGTTTGGTTCGCATATTTATACAAAAAACCAATGCCTAGCATGGCTGACTTGATTAAACAATATGAGGATGAACATGGTGAAATACCCGCACCAGTATATGTCGAACCAGTGCCTGGTATTGATACCATAGATGTCACGTTCCTAAAAGGTCATTCTCAATACAAGGGTATCTTTAAGACAATACCTGAACGCACCATTCGGTTCTACTATTTAAAAGACGACACAAATCATGAATCTGCCATTGTTTTCTACAAAATTGGCAATCAATTGTTGGCAGAGTATGTTTTTTATGAAAACGATCATTATTTACTAGAGGTTTATGATGATAGTCTAGAATACAGTTATCCTAATAATAAACCGCTCAATCGTGAAGATTATGAGGATTTCACATCAGCCTTAAGCCGCTTTTCACTTGAAATGGATATACCAATTGTCATCGAAATTGTTAGAGATGAAGAAGAATAACAAAAGAAGCCAACTCAGTGAAAAACACTGAATGGGCTTCTTCTTTTTTGCTTAAAGAATGCTGACGTATGTGTTGATTTCGCCATCGTGGTTGAGTTCAATGACACGACAGCCTTTTTTAAATCCTTTTGGACCATAATCATAATAACCGCTGACACGGCCATATGCCAACAATACTTGGTGGTGGTAGAAGGCATAATCATTGTAGTGGTCATGACCCACAAAAATGCCTTTACAACTGTTCTTCTTATTGAGAATTTCCATCATATGGTTTGGGATTGGTGGGGTACATGGGGTTTCATGATATGACCCAATGTAGTCCTGTTTTTGTTCTGGCGTAATCGATTTAAACTCATGGGGTGGAATGTGACAAAACAAGAGAGAACTTGGTACTTTTTCAAAAGGCAAATGGTATTGATTGACCACACTGTCCATCCAAAGGAGCTGTTCATCTTTGAGTGAACCATACCCCCAAGTGGGTTTTTGATCAATGATGTAAAACGCATCGACGTGGGAATCCATCATGAAGAGTAGTCCTTTTGTCAGTTTTTTATCTTTAATTTCAATGAAATAATTGGAATAGCCATATTTAGGGTTCCCTGGTTTAAAAGCAAGGTAATTCGCATCTTGGATGTGTTCAATCAAGGTTTCATATGCGACGCCTTCATCGGTATCGTGGTTCCCAAAGATAAAGCTCCAAGGGGTTTTGAATTGTCCCATATAAGTTCCTAAATCCTTATAGAGTTTAGGGCTATCTTTTGACATCGTTTGGTCACCAGTAAAAACGATGAAATCGGGCTTGTGTTCCGCAATCATCTTCTTGATTAAACCTTTAGTTTTCAAATCCTTCATGTCATTCATCAAATGTAAATCGGTGAATTGAACGATTTTAAAGGGTTTGTTGGGTTTCATCTTGAGTGTCAATACAGGTTCATAATCATAGGTAAAACTACACAATTCCTCAAATGCGTGGAATGTTTTATCGAAATAAATCATTTTTGACGCATCTTTATGCCAATTCATGTAGATGGATAATATCCCTGCATCTTTGGCGGCTTTCGCATCCGAAATCGAATCCCCCACAAACATCATTTCTTTTTTATTGAGTTTCTTGGTGGTAATCAATTTAATGATGCCTTCAGGGTCTGGTTTTGGTCTAGATACATCTTCAAACGCAATGATATCCTCAAAGAAATGGAAAATACTCAAACCTGTGAGTTCCGCAATGGCGATTTTTCTCAGTTCAGAGGTTATGATGTAAAGCTTAATACCTCGGCTTTTTAAACTTTCTAAAATGTCTAATGTGTTCGGATAGAGTTTTAAGTGATTGACCGCAAGTTCACTGTGAATCCGGTAAATCTCTTCAATCAAATCCGGACGCTTTTTACCATAGAGCATTTCGAGTACTTCCGGGTATCCTTTCGCAAGCACATCGGCCACAGGGATACTTTTTAAACTGACTTTGGGTGGGTGAAGTTTGACGAGGGCTTGATAGATATCTAAAACAAGATCATTAGATTCAATCAATGTCCCATCCATATCAAACAAAATGGTTTTATACATCGAAATCGCTCCTCTCAATAAAAGTATTGTAACATATTTTACTACATAAACTATGTCTGTTTTTTATGAATTGGAAGGATTCTATTTTTCCTTTTCTTTCATTTCTTTCACTCTACGATAATAAGTGCGTTTTGATGATAACCCACTCTGTTTAACGGCCTCTTCTAATGTGATTACCCCATTAGTGTACAGTTTTTGGGTTTCTTCGAGCATAATGAAGGGTACCGATTGTTTGGCTCTACCACGGTTTCTTTTTATTTTATTTTGATAATAGTGGGACACTTTTTCGTATAAATGACAATAGTTTTTGATGAGAATGGTTCGATTAACGCTATTCACAATAATACTGCCCAAAATAAAGTTTGATCTAGTTGCTAAGGCTTGCAGTGTCTTTGGTATTAATTTATATAAATCGTTCTCATCCATATGATTATTTTCCAAGTTTAAATAAAATGTATCACTTTTTAGAGACAAATGGTCTCCGCCGTACTGTTTGTGCGCATCTAGCAATAATAGAAATGGTTGATGATAATCCAAATTGTATTCTTTTAACTCTTCAATAAGATTCACTCTATTCTTAGGCGTTATGCGCTCAGAAACAAAAACAGGTGTCACATTAACACGATAATATGCCTGCTGTCTAAGTGTCAAATCTATACCTGGTATTTCTAAACCATCAATTGCGTCTAAAACATCATAATAGGGTTCAAATATGTATTGAAACGATTCATCAGGAAACAATTCATATGTCAGTTTTGCAATCTTAAAATACACTTTCTTCCATTGGTATGTGATATATCCTTCATTGTGATAAATACTTGTCATGTGTTGAATTGGTGAATTTAAGTCATTCATGTTGATTAACCAACCTTTCATAGGATGCTTTGATGATGTGTTTGTATCGATGCTGTATAATAAACTTATAAAACTTTTTTTGAATCGTTGTGAGCATCTCTTCTCCATCGATAAAACTACAAATTTGATCAAGATTAATTTTAGGATACATTCTAATAAGTGCTTCATTGCAAGCTTCAAATTTTAAGCTGTTTATAACTTCAAAATATGAGGATTTCTTATGGTTTATTTTAATTTGTGATGTTGGATACTTAAATGTCATATGATGAAGTACTGTAGAATCATTCATGGCTTCAAGCATCAATTGTTCAGTATTACGTCTTGGAAACAGTGATGATCCATTATCAAATATGGGTGCCATGGTGTACTGATTATCTTTTTTGATAAAACCCCAGTTTGCGCCATGTCTATCAAAATTACCAATCAAAGCATCTATAATAAACATATTCCAAAACTTTTCAATTACTGTAGAAACTTGTGTAATTTTTATATTATCTTGTAACATTCTAACAATGTCTTGATAATCATATTGATACATTTCTTTATCTCTATCTAGTGAAGACTCCCCTACACCATTGAAAGGAGTGAATATACTTCCCGTATTGTTGAAATCTTTACACAATACAATAGGTCGCTGTTGATACAAACCAAGTCTCGTCCATTGAACATTTTCACCTGCAAGACTAAATATCATAGAGCCTAAGTGTTCTGAAATATGATTGTTTAATAACCCATTTTCTGAATTCTTTTGGAACTTGACAATAAAATATTCATCATCAATCGTAATACCGAATTTTTCTTCTGATCCAGTATATATTCGATTATTTTTAGGGTATACTGAGTAATCAATCATCGTGCCACATCCGTTTCTATATTATGACACTATCATATCATGATGAGATTTTTGTGTCAATATCTGTCTCCTATTATTGGCAAAAACCGTACCTTTTGTTAAGGTACGGTTGAATGATTATTGAATGCCTTGGTCCATCATCGCTTCATAGACACGAAGGAAGGCAGCAATATTCGCGCCACTGATGAGGTCATAAGGGTTCTTGTATTTGCGTGCAGCGGTATAACATTTAAAGAATATTTCTTTCATGATGCCTTTGAGTTTATCATCGACTTCATCGTAAGGCCAAGGGTAATGCATCGCATTTTGGCTCATTTCAAACAGTGATACTGCAACCCCACCTGCATTCGCTGCTTTACCTGGGGCGAATAGAATTTGATGTTCTGTAAAATACTTTTCAGCTTCTAATGTACACGGCATGTTCGCGCCTTCTGCCACTAGGTAACAACCGTGGGCAACCAAAGCTTTCGCGGATTCCAAATCGAGTTCATTTTGAATCGCACATGGCATCGCGATGTCACAAGGGACTTGCCACAAGTCTCTTGGGTCTTTACCGTATTCACAACCGGTTTTTTCATGATACCTTAAGGAGAGTTCTCCATTGCTGGCAAGTTCGGTTACAATGTCCATCTTCAATCCATTTGGATCGTGAATATACCCATTGATGTCAGACATTCCAACCACAATCGCCCCCAGTTCATGGGCTTTAATCGCTGCGTATAAGCCGACTTTACCTGAACCTGAGATGATGACGCGTTTATCGTCGATACGGTCTGAACGGTATGTTTTAAGCATTTCAGAAACGAAATAACATAAGCCATACCCTGTCGCTTCTTTTCTAACCAATGACCCACCATAGGTTAAACCTTTACCGGTCATAACCCCAGTGGATTCATTACGGATTTTTTTGTACATGCCATAAAGATACCCGATTTCTTTGTTACCTACACCAATATCCCCTGCAGGAACATCGGTGTCTGGACCGATATGGCGGTAGAGTTCTAACATAAAGTTTTGACAAAAACGCATGATTTCACCATCGGATTTGCCAATCGATGAAAAATCACTGCCCCCTTTCGCCCCACCCATAGGTAGGCCGGTTAAAGCATTTTTGAATGTTTGTTCAAAACCTAAAAACTTCATCGTGGAGGCGTTAACGGTTGGGTGGAAACGCAACCCGCCTTTGTAAGGCCCTAATACCGATGAAAACTGGACGCGATAACCACGATTGACACGTGTGATGCCTTGATCATCGACCCAGGTGACTCTAAAATGGATTAGACGTTCAGGTTCTACCAAACGCTCCATGATGCCAAACTTCTCAATTTGCGGTGTCATCGAAATGATGTCATCCATCGATAAAAAGAACGTTTCAACCGCTTGAATGAATTCCGGTTGTCCGTTGTCCTTTTTAAGTACATCGTTAAACACTCGCTCTAGATACGCACTTTTAAACAATGCCCTGTCCCTTGCCTTCCGTCTTTCTTTTCTAAAAGAAAAAGACTATTTTTTAATATCGGTTTTGTACTCACACCTCTATTAAAACGCAGTCTTCTTGGTTTGTCAATGATTATGGGCGTTATTTTTAAAAACGCTTACAATTTACTTTTTATTTCGGTTCAAATCGTAGACGCCCCAGTGTTTTTCTGGTTCATCTGGTTTATCGGAACCTTTCCATGGTTCATCGAAAGCTTCAAACATATAAAGCAACACGTCGTTCTTTTTAGCCCAAGCTTCTAGGCCATCGACATAGGTACGGTGGAACGCATTCGATGTATAATCGCCCAAGCTTGATTTGGTTGGCCAACCAGCTTCGGTAATGATGATGGGTTTGTCTTTAATATTTTCTTTTGTAGCATTGTACGCAGCGAATGTATTTTCCAACGCTTCTTCATGTGACTTTCTGAGCCAAAATGGATAAATATGGATGGAAACAAAATCTACTTCTTTCACCAGTGGCATCGCGTGGGTGTTCCAAAAATAGACCCCTTCACAAAATGTTACAGGTTGTTTGATGTTTTCTTTGAGGGTGCGAATGTATTTCGCTAAAGTGTCTACAGCAACCATTTTCGGATTCCAATCCGAGGTGTTTTCATTACCAGCAGCTACATAATTGATGATGTCTGGGTATTGATTCGCTAACTCAATCAACATATCGAGTTGTTTGAGGTTATTCTTCTTGTTTTGAATGATGTCTTTGGTTTTGAGCGGTTCACCCCAACCAACGTTGTAATTGATGACTTCGCCATCCAAGTCCATGCCTTGCATGACTTTGATGGGTAAATTGTGTTCTTTGATCACTTCTAAAGTGAGTCTCGCATGCATGCCTGGGTCATACATCCTTATTTGTTGATACCCATCTTTAATGAGTATTTGTAAATCTTCGAGTATTTCTTGTTTTGAAGGGTAAACTTTCGTGATTGGACTTTGGTTCAATCGATACCCTGAATAACAAATGGATTTTTTATAGTGCATTGGTCATTCCTCCCTCTATTAGTTTAGCATAAGGCTTACATTTTTCAATGAAATTTTGCATCAAGCGGCTTGGCTTATGTTAAAATAGTTGTAGAGGTGAGCCTATGATTATCGGATGTGTCAAAGAAATTAAAAAATATGAATTTAGAGTTGGTTTAACCCCAAATGCAGCGTCAGAGTATGTCAGAAGCGGTCATACCGTTTTGATTGAAAAAGGGGCGGGTTTGGGTTCTGGTTTCGCAGATGAACAATATGTAGCTTTGGGCTGTGAAATGGTTTCAGATGCGAAATCGGTATGGTCTAGAAGCGATATGATTGTAAAAGTCAAAGAACCCCTAGAATCAGAGTATGCCCTTTTTAAAGAAAACCTGATTTTATATACTTATTTACACCTAGCTTCAAACGAACCATTGTATCAAGCATTGAAAGAAAAGAAAGTTTTATCCGTGGCTTATGAAACCATGGAATATCAAAAAACACTCCCATGTCTTGAACCCATGAGCATGGTAGCTGGTAGACTATCGGTCATTGAAGGGGCGAAATATTCTGAAGCCTTCTTTGGTGGTACTGGGGTATTGATGTCTGGTCTGCCTGGCACACCAAGAGCGAAAGTTACCATCATCGGTGCTGGTATCGTTGGTCAAAGTGCGTGCCGTATGGCTGTTGGTATGGAAGCCAATGTCACAGTCCTTGATATTGATACGAAGCGTTTAGGTTACTTAGAAGATTTATACCACAATAAAGTACACACCCTCTATTCGAACCAAGAAAACTTAAAGAAATCGATCGTTGAAGCCGATGTTGTCATTGGGGCTGTGTTAATCCCAGGTGACGCCGCACCTAAACTCATCAAAGATGAATACCTAGACTTAATGAAACCAGGTGCCATCATCGTAGACGTCGCGATTGACCAAGGTGGTATTTCCAATTTCTCTAAGGTCACTTACCACGATAACCCAATTTACAAAGTGGGTCATGTGTTATTCTATGGGGTAGCGAATATGCCCGGGTCTGTACCAAAAACATCTTCAATCGCCCTCAATAACGCAACCTTAAGATATGGTCTAGAAATTGCCAATAAAGGTATCGACCAAGCGTTATTAAACCCAGTCATTCACAGTGGTTTACAAACCCGTGATGGTATTGGCGTCTACCCAACCTTAATCAAATTATTCGAAAACAAATAATGCTGAAGCCACCAACTTTTTAAAGTTGGCGGCTTTTTTGTCGCTTATATATGAGAAGTTCGTCTTTTTCTGCTTTGGATAATCGTAGACTTTCACGGCATTTTTGAATGCCTTTATTGACAATTTTAGGGTTGAGTTCTGTATTTTGAATGAATGATAGCGTTGGTGTTTTGTGTTGAATGATGCATTCCGATAACAACCACCCTGCCATCATGATGACATAATACTCATCTTCATCTTTCAAAGCTTCGATTGCATTATAAATGGTTGGTAATATTTGAGGGTCTTTCACCATTTGAAATAGAATCATCAAACTGAGTCTACGGATGAATGGTTGAGTTGAGGTTCTGTATGTGTGAGCTAAATCGATAAACTGGGTTTGATTATTCTGGTTAATATCAAATGACAACAGATCGACATGTGCCCAGTTTTCCATCACGGTGGCGTATCGATCTAAATACCGTCTCATCACATCAAAGTCATTGATTTTACAGATGAGTTTGCCTTGAATGGCGATGGATTCATAATAATCATCGATGTGTAAATCTAAAAATGATAGGAAATTACCTTTGTGGATCTCTTTAGCCATTTGATCGATGGTTTTGGTTGGCATGGCTAATAGCGGCATTTTTGTGTTGAGAATGCGTCTTGACCAATCAACTTTATTTGCTTGTTCAAATGATTTCAAATAGGCTAATAACATGCTTCGATCCGATGAACGCCATTCCGTTTTGTTTAAGTCCATGATTCCACCACCTTTACCTCCATTATACAATGATTAGACTCATTTTGCCGTACTTGATGTTAGTAATATTATCAAGCATTCGCCTAAAAAATAAACATAAACTTTGTTATAATGTGGCTACGAAAGAGGTGTTTTATTTTGAGAAGAATTGCGATATTGATAGAAGATTTATACGATGATAAAGAACTCATTTATCCTTATTACCGGTTGCAGGAGGCTGGATTTCAGGTGGATTTGATTGGTTCGGTTGCCAACAACACGTATAAAAGTAAATTCGGCATGCCTTTGAAGAGTGATTATGCAAGTAAAGATGTATCTCCATTGGATTACGACGGTGTCATCATCCCTGGTGGATTTTCACCCGATTACATGCGTCGTTGTCCAGCAACGATTGATTTTGTAAGATCTATTGATCAACAACAAAAAGTGGTCGCATCCATCTGTCATGGCCCATGGTTGATGATTTCAGCATGTAATCTTAAAGGCAAAAACCTAACCGGTTTCCATTCGATTCGCGTAGATATTGAAAACGCAGGTGCGACTTATTTCGATCAATCGGTTGTGGTTGATGGTCATTTGATCACTTCAAGAACCCCAGCTGATTTACCAGATTTTACAAAGGCAATCATCGAAAAGTTGGGTTAAAAAATAAACAGTTCACCGCGGTGAACTGTTTTTGTTATTATTTCAATAAATCTTTGTATTTTACCCTTGGGTTACGTGCCGCCGAAACTTCATCTAAACGACGAACGACGGTGGTATATGGGGCATGTTTGACTTTTTCAGGGTCATTTTTCGCTTCAAATGCGATTTGTTTCATGACGCTCACAAATTGATCTAGCGTTTCTTTAGATTCATTTTCAACCGGTTCAATCATCAAGGCTTGATGGAACACGAGTGGAAAATAAATCGTAGGTGGGTGCATCCCGAAGTCTAGCAATCTTTTCGCAACATCCAATGTGGTTACCCCAGTGGATTTATCCACCAAGCCATCAAAAACGACTTCATGTTTGCACAAGCCTTGGATTGGCAGATAATAGTCTTCTTTCAAAGACTCTTTGAGATAGTTCGCGTTCAATACCGATAGTTCACCCACTTTAGATAGGTTTTCCTTACCTAAAGTTAACATGAAACTATAAGCTTTGATGATGACACTGAAATTGCCTAAGAAACCTGAAACATGACCAATGGTATGGATGGGTTGTTCAAGCATAAATTTATTTCTACGTTTATAGACCTGAGGGCTCGGTAAGAAATCGACTAACTTCTTACATACACCGACTGGCCCAGACCCTGGACCACCGCCACCATGTGGGGTAGAGAACGTCTTATGTAAATTGATGTGGATGATGTCAAAGCCCATGTCGCCTGGACGTGCACGACCCAATAAAGCGTTTAAGTTCGCGCCATCATAATAGAGTAACCCGTCCACACTGTGAATGAGTTTTGAAATCTTTAAGATGTCTTTTTCAAAGATACCTAAGGTGTTCGGGTTGGTGAGCATGATCCCTGCAACCTCATCACTTAAGGCTTCTTTTAAAGCTTTGATATTGACTGTACCATCTTTATTGGATTTGACTTCGATGATGTCAAAACCAGCAACCGTCGCGGAGGCTGGGTTGGTCCCGTGTGCAGAGTCTGGCACGATGACTTTGGTTTTATGCAGGTTACCTTTATGGTGATGGTAGGCTTTCATGATCATGAGGCCAGCGAGTTCACCTTGAGCACCCGCGAATGGGTTTAAGGAGAAACTAGCCATCCCTGAGAGTTCGGATAACATACGTGCGGTCTCATAATAGATTTCTAATGAGCCTTGAGCTGTATCCATGGGTTGGAGTGGATGGATGTTTCTTAATCCTGGTAACGCAGCGATTTCTTCGTTGATTTTTGGGTTATACTTCATTGTACAAGACCCGAGTGGATAGAACCCTGTTTCGATCCCAAAGTTCTTTCTTGACACATTGGAATAATGTCTGACTAGATCCAGTTCTGCGACACTTGGTAATAAGGTTTCATCGCTTCTTTTGAGGTTTTGTGGGATATCTTTTGTTATGTCGTAAGGCAAATTGTTTTTTGGTAAAGAATAACCGACACGTCCAGGTTTGCTGATTTCAAAAATCAATTGGTCGTATGCTTTCATTTTGCACCTCCGACGAGTTCAACGAGTTGATCCATTTCTTCTTTCGTACGTTTTTCAGTCACTGCGAATAACATGTATTTGTCATCGATGATTAAACCAGGTAAAATGCCTTTTTGAATGCACTTTTGTTCAAACGCTTTTAAATCAAAGGACGCTTCTAATAAGAATTCTTTGATGAAAAAGCCTGAGTGCACCGGTTTGAATTTACCTGTTTTCACAAGTTGTTCTTGTAGGTAGTGGCTATTTTGATAGCACTGTGCCACCACTTCTTTTAAGCCTTGTTTGCCCATGGTGGACATATAGATGGTGGTCCATAATGCCATCAAGGATTGGTTGGAACAAATGTTGGAATTCGCTTTTTCTCTTCGAATATGTTGTTCTCTGGCTTGAAGGGTTAATACAAACGCACGTTTGCCATCGACATCGGTGGTGACCCCACAAATACGGCCAGGCATCTTGCGTAATAGTTTTTCTGTGGTGCCTAAATAACCAACGTATGCGCCACCATATGATAGTGGGATACCTAAACTTTGGCATTCGCCGCACGCGATATCTGCTTTCATTTTTCTTGGTGATTCAATGGTCTCTAAGACTTGAGGGTCCGAATTGATGATCATAATACCACCCTTGGATTGAACCTTTTCAGAAACATCTGTCAAGTTTTCAACCAAACCAAAATAGTTTGGCACTTGACCGATGAATCCAGCAGCGTTTTCAAGCGCTACATCCAATAAAGTTCTGTCGACCAAACCGGCTTTAGAAGGGATAATCAAGACTTCAATACCACGGTATAATGCATAGGTCTTAACAACATCAATCACATTCGGATTGACGTTATCGGAAAGTACAATCTTATTTTTTCTGGTTTGAGAGGTGGCCATAAACATCGCTTCAGCGGTCGCGGTCGGACCATCGTACATCGATGCGTTTGAAACATCCATCCCCGTAAGGTCTGTAATCATGCTTTGGAATTCAAAGATGTATTGAAGTGTACCTTGAGCAATCTCCGGTTGATACGGTGTATAGGCCGTTAAAAATTCTTCTCTTGAAATGATGGCTGGGATGACCGAAGGTGTATAGTGGTCATACGCCCCTGCCCCTCTAAAAATGATGAGTTCTCGGTTTTTACCCGATAACCCCTTGAAATGGTTTCTGAGCTCAATTTCACTTTTCGCAAGCGGTACTTGATAATCGGGTTTGGATTGAAACTTTTTAGGTAAGTCTAAAAAAAGCTCATCGATCGATTGAACCCCAATTTTATCGAGCATCTCTTGGATGTCTTGCTCAGTATGCGGGAAGTATTTGAACATGTTGCCTCCTAATGTAAGGTCTTTTGATACGCGTCTGGTGAAAGTAGTTTAGCCACTTCAGATGGGTCTTTGACTTCAACTTCGATGAGCCAGTTGGCGAAAGCATCTTCGTTTAAAAGTTCAGGTTGTGATACTAAGGCGTCATTGACAGCGATGACTTTGCCAGAAACTGGCATCAATAAATCAGACGCTGCTTTAACCGATTCTACAGCACCGAATGGGTCAAATTGACCAAAAGCACTGCCCACATTCGGTAAATCGACGAAGACGACCGACCCAAGGCTGTGTTGTGCATAGTCTGTAATACCAATCTTCGCTGTGTTGTTTTCAATCTTAACCCATTCATGGGTTGGGGTGTACAATAAATCTTTTAAAATCTTTTCCATGTCTAGACCTCTTTTTTATATTTCTTTTCGTAAAATTTTCTATTTCTAATGACGGCTTTGACCATCTTGTTTCTAATTTCAACAAATACTTCTGTACCAATTTTAACACTCGAATCGATCATTGCGTTTGCTAAAGCTTTATTGGTATTGGGAATCATATACCCTGTGGTGATGTAACCAATCATCTTTTGATTGGCATCATACACAATATACCCATCCCTCGCGATGTTTCTTTCTAATAGTTCAAGACCAATGATTCTTCGTTCAAGGCCTTGTTCTTTTTGTTTCAATAAAACATCTCTACCAATGAATGGTTTATGGAGTTTAACCCCAAAGGATAAACCAGCTTCGAGTGGGGTAATGAACCCGTTGATTTCATGACCATATAGCGGTAATCCGGCTTCAAAACGTAAGGTATCTCTCGCCCCTAAGCCACATGGTTCCACATTTAAAGTCATCAATTGGTCCCATAATACAACCGTGGCTTTGGGTGAACCATAAATCTCAAACCCATCTTCACCGGTATAACCGCTTCTTGAGATGATGAATTCATGGTGATTCCAAACAAATGTATCAAAATGCATGAAAGTTAGTGATGCTACTTCAGGGATGAGAACCTTCAATATTTCTACTGCTTTAGGGCCTTGTAAAGCGAGTTGACCAAAGAATTCTGAATCGTTGGACAATTCAATGTCATAAGGAGACTGATGGCTGGTTAACCATTTAAAGTCTTTGATAGTATTGGATGCGTTCACAACCAATAAATAGTGTTCTTTGTTAAATTGGTAGACCATCAAATCATCCACCACCCCACCCGATTCTTCACAAAGTAAGGTGTACTGGAGTTGTTTGTCTTTTAAATCGGTGAAATCATTGGTGGTGATTTCGTTTAAAAATTTGAGTGCGTCTTTGCCTTTTAAATCGATTTCACCCATGTGGGAACAATCAAATACGCCACAGGCTTCTCTAACCGCTTGGTGTTCTTGTAAAATACCCCGATAAGAGACCGGCATATCAAACCCACCAAATTCGGTCATTTTCGCGCCAAGCTTGAGGTGTCTATCGTGTAGACACGTGATTTTCATATCCATCATACATCCTCCTTGAATAGACTGATGAATTCTTCATTGGTTAAACCCACAATATAATCCGATATGTTGAATTGACTGATGATTGATTCCATCGTTTTTATATCAAATGGCTGATTCATAAAATATGTTTTTAATTCGGTCGGTTCTTGGTCTGTAAAATAGTCCCCATAGAGGATAAAATCACGGATAACCCCACGGTTGATGTCAAGCTTGACACCTACAGACCCACAGTTAAAACGTTTGATGTGTTTGAAACTATAGGGTGGGTTATTGCCTTTGATGTAAGTGGGTTCGCTGAATTTTTTCATCCGTTCGAACACTTTTTGTTCTTGTGCTTCGCTTAATACATATTCCCCATCGGTCACATGATTGACCAAGAAATGGGTAAAATCTTCAATGTCTTTACCCACCACATCTTTCATGTTGGTGACACGTTGTCGCACCGATTCAATGCCTTTAGAAATGAGTTTTTCATTTGAAGGTGTAATCGATTTAACCAAGATTTCAAAATCCGTATCGTACAAAATGGTCCCGTGCAAACATGACCCATATTGATTGTGAAAATAGGCATTGCCAGAAAACTTTTTACCTTCATATAAGATGTCATTTCGACCCGACAAAACGACGGGGATATTTAACGCGTCAAAGACGGATTTGATCTTCGTTAAGGACTCTTTGAATATGACTTCTTTATCAAATTTTTTAGATAAAAAGCTGTATTTGATACACCCTTCATCCGAGTATACGGCCCCACCACCAGACAAACGTCTAAATACTGGGATATTGTTTTCTTTCAAAAAGGCTTCATTGACTTCGGTTTCAAGCAATTGATTTTTACCGATGATGACTGCCCCATAGACATGCCAAATGAAAAATAAATCTTCCTTTAAATCTTCCAATAAGACACTTTCCAAAGCAAAGAAAAAAGGATCGATTTGTCTGCCGTAACGGCTTAAGTTCACGTATTTCATAATTCACATCCTTCTATTTATATTATACTATATAAAGCGCTTTCTCTATATGCAAAAAAATAGGCAAACGCCTATTTTATCGATACCCATCGGTGGTCAATGTGGTGGTTAACCACGCTTCACGTTGGATTAAATAATTTTTTAAGTATTGAATCTGTTTCGCATAGGTGTCCGCTTCGACCATTTGAGGTGGGTTTGGCCAGACATAAATGCCAAGAATTCGCCACTTTTCAAAGTTGATCAACGCGTCTGTGAATAATAACGAAGAGACCAAATCGAGTTCAGCGATCAATTGGTCAAAGTATAAATACGAAACTTCCATGAACCTGACGATATAGCGCGATTCAAATTCAGGCTTATCAATTAAATAATTGAACCACGGGTTATAGTCAACCCAGTAGCCTTGTGGACCAGAATCGTAATAATCGCCATTTCCACTAGAAATATCAAAATCCCATACTGGACCCATGCGCATGAGTTCATTTTTATCTTTATAAATATACACCGATGAATAGCCCACATCGACTTGTTTAAAGAGTTCAGAAATGATGAAGTAATCGATGAATTGGTTCATATCCATGTAGGATTCATACGTCCCTTGGCCAATCGATTGGATAAACTGGTTCAATGTGTTTTTAATGAATTGAATCTTACCGTTCACTTCAGGGACGGTGAGTTCGTCCATTTTAGGGGATTTGATGACATAATTATAACCATCAACCTTGACCCAATTTAAGTCTTCTTCGCCTTCTTGCCAGATGCGGTCATTCGATTCCATTTCAATTAAGAATCCCCCATCGGCATCCACAGATTCATCGATATTCAAACGATTTTTATCGACTTCTACTTGTTCGGTTAATAAGTATAATCCATTATAATTGCCGTTGATGTAGAGTTGTACAAAACGGGTTTCTAGGGTGTATTCAATGTCTAATAGGGTAGAAAAATAATGTGCTAAGTAGTTTCTAATCAAGGATTTATCGTTATATTCTGCCAATAGGACATAATCCCGCGCCGGACGCATACCCAACAAGCTTTGTCTTTCTGTAAACTTAATACGATAAGGTTTTTTAGGGAAATCCCAAGTTGAGTTACCTCTACCTTTAATGCCCATGGTCAAGTTCGTTTGGTCAAAAGCATCGGTATCTGAGTCTATGGATACTGTACCCTGAAGATACGTATCTTTGGATGTGATATTTTGATTGTTTTCAGTTTGAATGTACAAATCGGTCGTGATTGTACTCAAAGCATACGTCACTTCTTTTTCACCAGTAACTACTTGAAATCCTTTGGTCATTTTTACAGATAATACGTCCGTCGTACCTTTAAACGTATATTTTACTGGAAGAACATAGCCAATGGGTTCATCGTTTAAAAACCATTCGAGATTAAAATCATCGTAAATGTTTGGCAATGTATAGTCCGTTGTGATTTGGCTTGGAACTTCGTCCAACACAAGTGCCTTGGTTGTTTCTGGTGGTGTGCAAGCAACTAAACCAACGACAAGTATCGTCAATAAGAGTAAAGTCCATAAACGTTTCATAAGTTCATACCTCATTACAATTATAACACACGATATAAATATGACAAAAAGGAAACTAAATCGCTTAGTTTCCTAATAAAATAGCTCTTACAGGGGATGCATCTAAACCACGTAGTTTGAGTGGTAAAGCAATCAATGTGTATGACCCCGAGCGGATATTGGCCAACCTTAGACCTTCTAAAATAATGATGTTTTTAGACATCAATGCTTTGTGGGTTGGATGACCCGGTTGGCTTCTTTCAATGCCCAAAGCATCGATGCCTACCCCTTTAATGCCGAGTTCCGCTAAATAATTCGCTGCAGATTCCGCAACGAACACAAAGTTTGGATTGAATCCTTCATCTTGTGAGTTTCTGGTTTTAAAAATGACAAAATCGTTTTTTCTGATTGCTAAATTCACCAAGTTTTCTTTGGTGATATATTCTAATACATAAGATAAATCAAACACCCGTGCTTCGCTGATATAATGGTCCAATTTGGCTTCACTGCTGGTTTCGCCACCCTCAACCATGTGCAAATTAAAATCCACATGGGTGCCACTATGGACGTTCATGGTGACATCTGTTTCATAGTGACTATTGTCTTTAAAGTTAGCAACATTTTTAAATGTGGGTTTTTTCGATTGTAAATCCTTATACACTGGCATATCCGGATGGATTTCCATCGATATATCGTAAATTTTCATTTAAATGGTCTCTCCTGTCATCTCATGAATGAGGTCATATAACGCTTGTGGGGATTGATATATTCTGAGTGGGATGTGTTTTAAAGCAATGTCCTGCTTGACTTGGTCAATGAATTGCCACGAGAGTTCAATTTCATCCCATCGGGTAAATAAGGATTTACTATGTTTGGTCATATCTAAGATGAGTTTCTCATAGGCTTCAGGTAAGTTCCCCACCGCGTTACAAGCCACACAGTAATCCAAATCGACTTCTTCAACTGCATTTCTTAACCCAGGTACTTTAGAATTTAAGGTTAAAGAGATGCCATCTTGTGGGGCAATTTTAATGTAGAGTTTATTGGTAAAAAGCGGTAAATCCCATTTGTGTTGTTCCGAAGTCTCTTCAAATTCAATGATGATGACCGATTCTTTTTGTTCTAGGGCTTTACCCGTCATTAAGTAAAATGGTACACCTTTAAAACGAGGGGTATCGACAAATGCTTTGAAGAACACAAACGTTTCAGTTTTTGAGTCTTTCGCAATATTGGGTTCATTTTGATAACCCTCATATTGCCCGATGACCAATGATTTACGGTCATATCGCAATTTCCTTAAGACATCGACTTTTTCATTTTTTAAATCTTCACTGTTATAAGACCTTGGTACTTCCATCGCAACCAAAGACAACATTTGTAATAGGTGGCTTTGAACCATATCTTTTAGCGCACCAGAGGTATCATAATAGCCTGCTCTAGATAAAATCGTGTCGGTTTCTTTCGCGATAATTTTGATGTTTTTAATGGTGTTGTTGTTCCAAATGCTTTCAAATATCTTATTCGCGAAGCGTACTGTTAGGATGTTTTGAATCATCTCTTTACCCAAATAATGGTCAATACGATAAATTTGTTTTTCATCGAAATAAGACCACAACAGCGCGTTGATGGCTTTGGCGGAGGCTAAATCAGACCCGAATGGTTTTTCGAAAGTGATGCTAGAATTCAAGTCTTCCTTCAAAACCAATTGAGATTCTCCAATGTTGGTTGCGATGCCTTTTAAAAGCTCAGGACCCACAGCCAGATAATAAACCTTTCTGGTTTCTGGATTTGAGATTTTATCAATATGGGCTTTGAGGGCTAAATAATCCTCAATTTGGTCTACATCCAACTTAAAATAAGTCACGTGAGGGATCAGTGCCTTGGTATTGAATTGAACCTTCAACTCTTTTTCTACAAATGCCAAATACGATTCCGTCGTGTAATCTCTTCTGCCGACTGCGATGATTTGTGTGGTAGGTTCTAGTAAGTTTTCTTGTAAAAGCTTTTCGATGGCGGGTAACAGCTTTCGAATGGTGAGGTCCCCCGTCGAACCGAAAATGGTTAATATGGTATGTGTATGGTTCATCCTGCATCCAAACCTTTCATATGATTTCAAGGTCAAAGACCTTACATTTTTTACTTTGACATTCTAATTATAACACGATAGCCATCGATTATGGATTATATGCTCACGACCAAGCTAAAGAAAAAAGAGGTATTACCCTCTTAGATTTCTGCTTTAATTTTAGCGGCTAGCCCGTGAATTTCATCCACCGATATCGCTGCTAAAGCGACACGGATCGCACCAGATAGCGGTACGACAAAGATATCTTTCGCTTTGAGTCGCTCAAATACTTTTTTTGGTTCCAATACTGGGATTGTGACGAAAAAGCCTGAGACATACGGATAATGAACGAGTTGAACTTGTTTGGCCTCTTCAATGAATGCTTTTGCACGGGTTTGTAACAGGGTACGAACCGTTTGGAGTTCACCTAAAAACTGTTGTTGTAAAAGGGGTTGATCTTGTAAAGTGTTCATCAAGAAAATGGGTTCGGTGGGTGGACAACTCCACGTTGAACGTGCTTTATATAAAGCGACACGACTGAATTCTTCAATGACACTGTCATCTTTAGATAACGCGACGATTCCACCACCACGATACCCATAAATACCAAAAGTTTTGGATGCGCTAAAAGCGATGGTGATCAACATCGATGAGTTTACCTTTAGGAAAGATAAGAATCGCGTTCTCGTATCGGCGTAATTTAAATCGGCATAATCCAAATAGGCGATGTCATAGATGAGCACCACAGGGACAGTTTTACCGAGGTCATCGAGGTGTTCAATCAAGCCTTCAAGTTCTGTTTTTGAAAGTGAATACCCGGTTGGATTTTGACAAGGGTCATTGAGCAATACAACGACTTTATTCGTTTCTTTCGCGATTAAAGTGGTGGTCTTTTTAAATCCTTCCAAATTAAACGCATTGTTTTTAAACATTGGATAGGTTACGTGACCAGCTTCGGTGGCGTTGATGATGGCTGCGTAATTGCTCCAAAAGATGTCAGGTAAGACGACCATATCCCCTTTAGTCACATAATTGGCGAGCACATTGGATAAAGCACCGGATGCGCCAGGTGTGGCGAGTACTTCAAGTTTAAATGCCGATTCAATTTGTGGTAGTTTATCTTGAAAAACCCATTGTTTGAGGGCCTTCTTGAATGGTTTTCCCCCATCGACTGGCGGATAGGCACGGACTTTGGTGGAATCTTGATTCTTAAGGATTTGTTCTACCGAAGGAAAGGCTAACAATACCCCTTGGTCATTTAAAAGCGCACCAATCGTCGCGTCAATCGTGTTTGGATTTTGTTTTTTACGTTCTTTTGCCATCTGACCAATGCTTAAAATGTCATCCGTTAAAACAAAATCTTCTGTAAAAGCATTTGTAAATTTCATTGTATTCTCCCTGAAATATAAAAGCCAGCGGTGGCTGGCTTATAGTTGAATTGAATCGATGATCTTCTTCGGGTTTTCAAAGAAAATCAAATCCGCATAGGCTTTGCCATACTTTTTTGAAACAGTTTTATAGGCATTTTTTAAATTGGGCTTACGGTTGGTTAGGTTATGTGCATCGGAAGCAACAATATCCACCAATTGATTTTTCAGTAGAAACTTCACCAATCGTCGTTTACCAAACCCTTCAAACCCTTTAATCGCACCTGCATTGACTTGTAAAAGTCCCCCAGTCAAGTGGATTTGGTGATAGTCCTCTTTCTTTAAATATGGGTATCTTTCCACATGAGCGACAATCGGTTTGAGTTTAGAAACCTTTAAATTGAAGATGATTTCTTCAATATTTTGTTCCATGGTGGTTGAAAACTCAATCAAGACATATGGGCTACCATCGATCGCTAAATTTTTGGTTTGTTCAAGAAGGTTATCTTTGTAATACACTTCTTTTCCTAAATAGAGTTCAATTGGTATGCCTTTTTGTTTGACTGAAAGTTTTAGATTTTCAAAAACCGCTATTTGTTTTAAGCGTTTGCCTTCATCAAATTTGCGAAAATGTGGGGTTAAAATGATGTGAGTGACGCCATCGTTTGCAGATTTTTCAATCATCGCTAACGCCATGGCTTCGTCTTTAGCACCATCGTCCACACCTGGCAACATGTGACAATGACTATCAATCATTGCTGTAGTATTTATAGGTGTAACCATACTTTTTACCCTTGGTTACCTTATCTTGTGTCATGCATAGACCGATGATTGGAATATTGTTTCTGGTCAAACTGGTAATGGCTTCTTTGACCATACTCTTTTTACCTTGTCCATGCGCAACAATGAAGATGACCCCATCGGCAATGCGGTTGATGAGCAGTGCATCAGATACAACGATGACTGGTGGGGTATCTAATAAGATATAATCGTATTCTTGCTTAAGACCTTCAAACAAATCTTTGAGTTTTTGTGATTCCAAAATTTGAACAATCGAAGTTGTTTTTTCACCACTGATGATGTAATCGATGTTGTCATCAGACTTGCGAATCAGTGTTTTCTTATCGATTTTGCCAAGCAGATAATCGGTTAATCCTTCTTTATTGATGACTGAGTAAATACGGTTAACTTTAGGTCTTCTTAAGTCAAGGTCGACAACCAATACTTTTTTACCTCTGGAAGCCAATAAATAAGCAACGTTAGAGATGAGGGTCGTTTTACCTTCACTTTGCATCGATGAGGTGAATTGTACGACTTTATATTGACCATCAACGTTCGCATATTCAAGGTTGACAATCATCTTTTGGAGTTGTTCAGTAACAAATGAGTTCGGTGCTTCTTTAGCAACCAAATAACCATAGTTGCTTTCAATCTTTTTAGAGAATAATTTCATGATTAGAATTCCTCCTTCACTTCGAAGCTTGGGATGACACCTAACACTTGTAAGTTGAAGTCAGCTTCTAACTCTTCTTTGGTACGGTATGTATTGTTGGTGAGTTCCATCACTAAGACGATCCCCACACCCAAAATACCACCCAACAATACCCCAATGATCAACAACAATGGTTTGTTTGGTGAGGTTTGTACACCTAATTTAGCCACAGTGGTAGGGTCACTGATCTTATCTTTGAATGATGAGAATGTTTCGTTTTCATTCGCAATCTTACGTGCAGAAGCCACGATTTGATTCGCGATTTCTTGGGACAATTCTGGGTCATCTGAGACATAGCTCACATAGACGAAGAATGTTGTATTTGAGGAAGTTACAGTCAAGCCTGAACGAAGTTGAGCGGTTGACATTTGAGTTTCAAGGTTGAGGGTTTCAATGACATCATCCAATACGATGTCTTTTTTCATGAATTCAGCGATGGACGGCACCAAACGTAATGCTGTGGTATAGTCATAGCCAAGTTCGGATGAAGACTCTACTTGAACGATGATGTCTGATTTGGATTCATACATTGGGGTGGCTACAACAAATGCATATACCCCAGCAACAGCTGCAATCAACACGGTTGAGATGCCAATTAGTAGCCAATTTTTTAGTAGCAGGTTAAATAACTCAATGATACTAAGTCCTTTTTCTTCTTGATTTTCCATAAAAAATCTCCTTTAAAATGTTAAAAAAATCTTAATGTCTTAAAAATTCCAATTTCATTATAGCATATGCATCGTCTATTATGACAAATAAGGGTGTGCCTAAACGGTTTTTTTCATTAAATCGATCACAAGTTCGATGTCTTTGTTCACTTCATTTAAAGAAGTTACCCAAAAATCTTTTTTAGTGACATCGATGCCCATGGATGCTGCCACGTCTTCAACACTGGCTTTTCCAGTTAAACCCAAGAGACGGTCGTAGTTTTTTAAGAACGATTGTGGGTCTTGTTGATATAAACTGTATAAGCCCTTACCAAACAATAAGCCGAAGGCATATGGAAAATTATAGAAGTTTAACCCGGCGGAATAGTAATGACCTTTATTCAACCACATGTATGGGTGGAGTAAATCGTGGTCTAAACCGTCAGTATACGCTGCCTTTTGGGCTTCCAACATCCAAGACTTCATTTGGTCTTTAGAAATTGGACCTTTGGCATTTTCAAATAACTTCGTTTCAAACATATATCTTGAAAGGATGTCGATGATGACTTGAGTATCCCCTTGTAGGGAGATTTCTAAAACGGATAATTTTTCTTCGTCTTTTTCAAGTTCATTGAAGAGTTTGTTCATAACGATGGTTTCGCAGAAAATCGAGGCTGTTTCTGCGAGAGGCATTGGGTAATCCCAATTAAGCGGTTCTTCATCTTGGATCACATCGCCATGGTAGCCATGGCCGAGTTCATGTGCCAAAGTAGACACATCGGATAATGACCCTGTGAAATTTAAAAGGAAACGGCTTTGACGGATTTGTGGTTGGTTTGAACAGAAAGCACCGCCACGTTTGCCTTTTCTAGGGAACGCATCAATCCAATGGTTATCGAACGCTTTCTTCGCGAAATTCCCCAGTCTTGGTGAAAAACCATAGAAACTATCAAGGACGATTTTTTGAGCTTCTTCGAAGGTATAAGTCTTTTCTAGTTTGCCAATCGGTGCGAATAAATCATAGAACGGCAAGCCTTTTTCATGACCTAAATAAGCCGCTTTCGCTTTCAAGTATTTCGCAAAATGTGGTCTAAAGTCTTTCATCGCTTCAATCATCGCATCCAACGTTTCTTTGGTCATGTGGGAGATTTCAAGTGTTTTTTCTAGCGCACTTTCATAGCCCCTCATCGCATTCAGTTCAGTCACTTCACGTTTGATGTTTGATAATGCCATCGCAACTGCATCCGCGATCGGTTCATAAGATTTGAGTTCTGCTTCGTATGCTTTTTTACGGACATCTTTATTATGGTCATAAGCAAGGTTTCTTACTTCACTTAATGTGATTTGTTTGCCATCATAATCCACGTTTAAATTCGCGGTTAACAACCCTTGGAGTTGACTCCATTGATTCGATGCGAGTTGTCGCATTTTCGCGTAAATGACTTCTTCTGATTCCGATAACAAGTGTTTCGCGCCCGCTTGTGTTAGATTTAAACCATATCGATAGGTTTTAACCAATGGGCTTTGTTTTTCCAAACGATCTAAATCTAATCCAGCGATAAAACGGCTCATTTGGACGTTTTCTTTGGTAACACTGGATAATAATTGTTGAAGTTTAGACATGTAACCAAGCGCTACTTGATTGGTGACGTCTGTTGATGTGGTTAGACTTGCGAAAGCATATAAACTGGTTGCTAATCTTTCTAGGTTTTCTTGAGATTTTAAATACCCTTCAAGTAAATCAAAATCGGATCGTCCTTGTTCGTTTTTAACCCATGTTTTATAGTCTTGTAATAATACTTCTAAGCGCTTTAAATCGGCTTCATATGTATCATCAAAACCTTTGTATAAATCATCTAAGTTCCAATTCATTTTAATGTCCTCTTTCTGCTTTCAATTCAAAAAGCTGGTCTCTAAGTTCTGTGGCGAGCTCAAAGTTCAATTCTTTAGCCGCTTGTTTCATATCGCGTTCAATTCTCGCAATCGCTTTATCTAAATCTTTCGCGGTGTATTTTTTCTTCATTGGCAATTCATCGATGTCTTCTTTCATAGAAATATCATCACGAATGTCCTTTTTAATCGATACTGGTGTCGTTCCAAACTTCTCGTTGAAGGTGAGTTGGATGTTTCTTCTACGGTTGGTTTCTTGAATTGCTTTTTCCATCGATTCACTGATGACATCGGCATACATGATGACTTTACCATGGACATTACGTGCCGCACGACCAATCGTTTGGATTAAGCTTCTTTCACTGCGTAAAAAGCCTTGTTTATCGGCATCTAATATCGCAACCAAAGATACTTCAGGGAGGTCTAAGCCTTCTCTCAATAAGTTAATACCAATCAGTACATCGTATTTCCCGATACGTAAGTCTCTCAAAATTACGATACGTTCAAGGGATTTAATCTCACTGTGTAAATAGGCTACTTTCATGCCTAGTTTTTTAAAGTACGCCGTTAAGTCTTCGCTCATTTTAATGGTTAGTGTTGTCACCAGTACACGTTCGTTTTTCGCGACACGCTGGATGATTTCGGCGTATAAGTCATCGATTTGACCGAAGGATTTTCGTACTTCAATTTCAGGGTCTACCAAGTAGGTAGGACGTATGATTTGTTCGATGATGGGTAAATTTCTTCCGAGTTCATAATCCCCTGGGGTGGCGGAAAGATAAATGACATTGTCTAACTTAGATTCAAACTCATCAAACTTAAGCGGTCTATTGTCTAAGGCTGATGGCAATCTAAACCCGTAATCGACCAAGGTCATTTTTCTCGATCTATCGCCATTATACATCCCGCGGACCTGTGAGACCGTGACATGTGATTCATCGATGATGAGCAAGAAATCTTTGTTGAAGAAATCGATCAATGTGGATGGGGTTTCCCCAGCTTCTTTGAGGGCTAAGTGTCTAGAGTAGTTTTCTACCCCTGGACAAACGCCCATTTCTTCAAGCATTTCAATATCATATTTGGTACGCATTTGGATGCGTTCGGCTTCTAGTGGTTTGTCTGCTTCTTTAAAATATAAGATGCGTTCTTGTAGTTCATTTTTAATTCTACGGATCGATTCTTTTAATTTTTCTTTGTTGGTCATGAAGTGTGTGGCTGGCCAAATGGTCACGTAATCCAAGGATTCAATCGCGTTACCTGTCAACACATCAAAACGTTTGATTCGATCGATTTCATCACCAAAGAATTCAATACGAACCCCATGTTCACGCTGGTTCGATGGGATGATTTCAACGATATCACCACGCACCCTAAATGTGCCACGGTGAAAGTCGATGTCATTGCGTTGATAGGTCAATTCAACCAATTTCCCAAGCAATGCATTTCTTCGAATGCCTTGTCCTACACGCAAGAAGATCATTGAGTTCTTGTAGTCGTCTGGGTCACCAATCCCATAAATACAGGATACTGAGGCTACCACGATGACGTCATCGCGTTCTAGCAATGAAGCGGTCGCGCTGTGGCGCATTTCATCAATTTCGTCATTGATGGAAGCGTCTTTTTCAATGTAAGTGTCTGATGTGACCACATACGCTTCAGGTTGATAATAGTCATAATAAGAGATGAAGTATTCCACACGGTTTTCTGGAAAAAAAGCTTTAAGCTCGCTGTATAGTTGTCCAGCGAGCGTTTTATTGTGTGCCAAAACGAGGGTTTTCTTCCCCATTTTTTCGATTAAATTACTGATAGTAAAAGTCTTACCTGTGCCAGTCGCACCGCGTAAGACTTGTTGTTTTAGTCCGTTATTGAAGTTTTGATACAATTTTTCAATCGCTTCAATTTGGTCACCCATCGGTTTATATGGCGCAACCAGTTTAAACTTTGACATCGTATCCACTCCTTATGTAGTCTATTATACATAATAGAAAAGAAAAAAGCACTATGAATGTGCTTTATTCGAGTGGATTATCTTCAGTATCTAACCTTGGTACACGCATTGGGTTGATGATATTTTCAGCGATGTTCTTTAAATGGTCGCCAATACGTTCCATATTCGATAAGATTTCAACATAATTGGTTTTGGAAGTGAAGTTCAATTCCCCAGCCTTTAATCTTTCAACATAACTCAATCTAAACTTTTCTTCAAGCTTATCGGTTAAGTTTTCATATTCTATCGCTACCTTGGCTTTTTCGATGTCATTGAAGACGAAAGACGCCAGTGTAACATCAAACATTTCTTCTAAAACCCTATAATAGTGTTTCAAGTCTTCTTCGCCACCTTTGGATAGCGATTGGTTTTCTTGATATCGATTTTTAAAGAATCCAACCAAGTTGGTTAAATGGTCACCAATCCGTTCGAAGTCTCGAATGGTATCTAAGTCTCTCGAAAGTCGGTTGGAGTCTTTTTCTGACAATGAATTATTTCGAACCAATTTGATCATGTAGTCGTGCAGACGTTTATCATAATCATCCAAGGTATTTTCCATTTTTTCTGCTTTTTCAATCACACCTTCTTCATTGGTAAAACTGTATCGTTTCGCCAATAGGAAATAGGATTTCGCCAATTCACCCATTTTATTGATGCCTTTTTTAACATAATATAAGGCCAACGATGGGGTTTCTTGTAAGAGGGATTCCGAGAAAATAACTTCTAATTCGTCGTTGTAAGGTTTATCTTTAATGATGACATGGGTAAATTTTATCATGATGTCGATGAACCAGAACAAAATGAGTGTCGTAACCACATTCATCATCACGTGAGCCACCGCGAGTGTGGCCATTGAATAAGGTTCAAGGAAAGTAACTTCTACCCATTCAACGATTTCATGATATGGCCATAAGAAAATGAGAAATATGGTAGTTCCAATCAAGTTAAACATGATGTGGATGGCTGATACACGTTTGGCTTCAAGCGTACCATTGATGGAAGCCAAAAGACCCGTGATGGTTGTCCCAATGTTCGCCCCTAAGATCATCGGTAGTGCACCCCATAAAGTAAATGTCTGAACACCAGCTTCCACATTTAAATGATAGAGTTTCTGAATGATCCCAATGGCAGCCGATGAACTTTGAACAGCAGCGGTGAACAGTGTTCCAAACGATACCCCAAAGAACCAGAAGAAACTATTGGAAGTGTCTGAGAATAACAAGAATAAATCATGCACAGCATCCGTCATGACAATTTCTTTTAACCCTGAACCCATGACTTCAAGGCCAAAGAAAATTAACCCGAAACCAAGGATGGTTGTTCCAATGCTTTGAACCATTTTACGTTTAAAGAAGAATATCATGATGACGCCAACAAACACGAACAACAAAGCGTAATCTGCAATCGGTAAACCGATTAAAACAGAGGTGATGGTTGTCCCGATATTGGCACCAAAAACAACACCAACGGCTTGTTTTAAAGTCATGAGGCCTGCCCCAACCAGACCGATGATGAGCACTGTCACACCACTCGAGGATTGTAAAAGCCCCGTGAGCAATATACCCACCAGGATACCTTTTAAAGGGGTATTGGTGGTCTTTTCGATGATGGTGCGGATTTTATTGCCTGCAGAACGTTTTAAACCGTCCCCCATCAAGTCGATACCATATAAAAATATCGCAACCCCACCTAGAATGAATAAAATGTTTTCTGTCATATAATCTCCTTATTCCTAAATAAAATATGAAAAAAAGATGCTAAAAAAGCACCTTTTTTGAGTGTCTAGTATTGATATGTGCTATGCTATGGACCATTTGTTTCCAGGTTCGATGTATAGTCATAAATCACCTCTAGAGGATTAACGGATCTTCGAAGCGAGTTCGTAAATGTCTTGCATCGATTCATTTGGTGTCGATAAGACTTCATCAAATGTGTAATGCACCATTTTCGAGTTTTGAATCCCAACAGCAACACCTGAGATGCCTTGCGATAATAAATCTATCGCGTATGCACCCATGCGACCGGCGAGTATTCTATCTTCTGCGCATGGCGAACCGCCTCTTTGGACATAGCCCAAAACGGTGGCGCGGCATGCAAATCCGCTTTTTTCTGTAATTTCTTCTGCAAATTCATGTACATTACATACATTTTCTGTAATGACGATGATGGCGTTACGACGACCCTCACTCTTGTGAACTTTGAGTCGTTCGATGATTTCATCTTTATTCATTGGGTGTTCTGGTGTGATGATGAATTCCGCACCACAACTGAGCCCTGCCGATACCGCCAAATCCCCACAATAACGACCCATCACCTCAACGATAGAACAACGTTGGTGTGAAGAGGAGGTATCACGGATTTTGTCGATGGCATCGACGATGGTTTCTAAAGCCGTGTGAAAACCGATGGTATAATCGGTGCAGGACAAATCATTATCGATGGTACCAGGCAAACCAATGACTGGAAACCCCATTTCAGTGAGTGCTTTCGCCCCCCGATATGTCCCATCGCCACCAATCGCAACCAAAGCGTCAATACCGGCTTCTTTCATATTGTGAATGGCTCTTTCGCGCACTTCGAGTTTATTAAATTCTTTTAACCGAGCGGTACCTAAAATCGTACCCCCTTTAGCAAGTATTTCTGAAACGCTCTTTCGACTCATTTTTTCAAATGAACCACTGACCAATCCAGCATAACCATCCATGACACCATAAATTTCATGACCACTGTTGATGGCTGCACGGACGACCGCACGAATGGCGGGATTCATTCCTGGGGCGTCGCCACCCGATGTGAGTACTGCAATTTTCATGTTTCATCACCTCAAACCGTCATTATTATATCACTAATTTTACCCCAATTTATGTGTTTTTTACAAAAGTAACATCGAAATCGCTTTCTTCAAGTTTTTTTGAAACATATATGATAGAATAGTATCGAAAAGTTGAACGAAAGGAACCAAAATATATGAAAAACTTAAAAGGCGCGGCCATTCTTGGCCAATCCGGTGGACCTACGAGCGTCATTAACGCGAGTGCTGCCGGTGTATTCATCGAAGCATTAAAACAAGAAAACATCACTGCAGTGTACGGCGCTGCACACGGTATTAAAGGGATTCTAGATGAAAATTTCTACGACATCTCCAAAGAAGATTTATACGAACTTGAATTACTCAAAAATACCCCATCTTCATCGATTGGGTCAGTTCGTTACAAATTAAAACCACTGAAGAAAGACCCAAGTGATTATGAAAGATTACTAGAAGTCTTCAAAAAGTACAACATCCGTTACTTCTTCTACAATGGTGGGAATGATTCCATGGATACATGTAATAAAATTTCCAAGTATTTCAAGAAGTCGGGTTGGGATTGCAACGTCGTAGGTGTACCTAAAACCATCGATAACGACTTATATGGAACAGACCACTGCCCTGGGTATGGTTCTGCTGCGAAGTATGTCGCTACCACTTTGATGGAACTCTATCATGACGCTACCGTGTACAATACACCAATGGTAACCGTGGTTGAAGTCATGGGTAGAAATGCAGGTTGGTTAACCGCCGCTGCACAACTCGCTGTTTCTAAAGGTCAAGGCCCAGATTTGATTTATCTACCAGAAGTTGTCTTTGATTACGATCAATTCTTTAAAGATGTGGAAGAAGTCGTTAAACGTAAGACCAAAGCCATCATCGTTGTTTCAGAAGGCATTAAAGACAAAGATGGAAAATATGTACCGGAACATTACTCAAGCTTATCCACAGACTCGTTTGGACATGCACAATTGGGTGGTACAGCTGCCATTTTAGCCGAACAAATCAAAGAAAAACTCAATGTTAAAGTCCGTTCAATCGAATTCTCATTACTTCAAAGAAGTGCTGCACACTTGGCTTCTAAAGTAGACGTCAGAGAAGCTTATATGGCTGGTGTTAAGGCTGTTAGAGCCGCTGTTAAAGGTACGACCGATAAGATGGTTGGTTTCGAAAGAGTTTCTTCAAACCCTTACAAGATTAAATACAAACTAGTCCCACTTGCAAAAGCAGCAAATACCGAAAAGAAAGTCCCTGCTGAATGGATTTTACCTAATGGTCAAGGTTTGACTCAAGATTTCGTAGATTATGCATTACCACTCATTCAAGGCGATGACAAAGCACCACTTGTCGATGGTCTACCAAGATTCGCTAAACTTAAAAAAGTATTCGTTACGAAAAAGTAAATCTTACAAAGATTATCCCATTTTTGGGTAATCTTTTTTTCTTTTTGAAGGCCCAAAAGTCAAAATGTGTTGTATAATGGTTAAAGTAAGAAAAAGGAGTACACACTTATGACATTATTTTGGGCGTTTGTGATTTTACTGGTTGGCTTTGTCATCCTCGTAAAAGGCGCAGATTTCTTCGTCGATGGGGCTTCCTCCATCGCTAAATTCTTTAAAATTTCCTCACTCATCATCGGTTTAACTGTGGTTGCTTTTGGGACCTCGTTGCCTGAAGCGGCCGTGAGTATCACTTCAGCCCTTTCTGGTGCAGATGACGTTTCATTCGGAAACATCATCGGGTCAAATATTTTCAATCTCGCTTTGATTTTGGGGTTAGCTTCTTTGGTTCTACCTCAAGCAGTGCATGATGATTTAATTCGTAGAGATTTTCCTTTCGCACTCATCGTAGTCGTATTATTGGTTCCGATGTATTACTTCTTCGCAGGGTCATCCCCATTCTTCATTTTACGTTTTGAAGCGGCTGTGTTGTTATTTATCCTCGCCGCATTCATGTTCTTCATTTTCAGAGATGCGAAAGCGATGAACGCCATCAATACACAAGTGGTTACACCTGCAGTCGAAGTCGAAAAAATTGCGAAATACTCCATTAAAATGGCCATTCCCATTACTTTAATCGGTATGGCTGGCATTGTTGGTGGTGGGATTATGGTCACCAATGGTGCAAGAACCATCGCTTTAGAACTTGGCATGTCTGAATGGTTGGTGGGTTTAACCATCGTATCTGTGGGCACATCCTTACCAGAATTGGTTACTTCGGTGGTGGCAGCAGCCAAAAAAGAATCCGAAATTTCGATGGGTAACATCATCGGATCCAACATTTTTAATATTGCTTTCATCTTAGGTGCGAGTGCATTCATCAATCCAATCGCACTCAACCAATCGGCCATCATCGACATCTATTTCTTAATCGGTTTAACCGCTGTGGTATTCTTATTCTCATTATCCAATCGAAAAATCAGTCGTTTAGAAGGATTCTTCTTAGTAATGACATACCTTGGCTATTTATCTTATATCATCTTAAGAGACCAACCTTCTGTCTAAAAACAAAGCGTAGCCCGCAAGCTACGCTTTTTTTATTCGAAATTTTAGGAATGAAATGGCCACATCGAACCACGTTTGATTGTGTTTATGTACTGCTTCATAAGCCAGTGGGTCAGCGGCATATGCCTCTGTAACAACCGCTTTGGTCCCAAGCGATAACCCATGAATACCTGAATGATATAAGTGACAATCCACAGCTACACCGTGTTTTCGTAAAGCATCCATGAAATACAAACTGTTTTCGACTTTGACAGTTTGGTCATCGATGGTATGAAATAAAAAGGTTTCCGGTGTGAGGTTGGTGACATGGTTTTCTAATGAGAATCTCTGTCTGGTTTCTTCTGTTATTTCGCCATACAAACGTCGAATGGAATCTTCATGTGCATATCCTGCTTTACCTGTAATGACTGGATAAGCTAAGATCATCGCTTTGGGTGAGATTAGACCTGGGTATTGATGGTGGTAAACGCCCATACTCGCCATATAATGGCCACCACTTGAAAAGCCGCACAAGATGAATGCATCTTTATCGATGGGGTACTGGTCGTCTTGAGTCATCACTTGGATGAATGAGGCGAGTTCATCAACGGTATCCGGGTATACTAAGAGGGTTTCTCGATAATAGATGATGCCGGCATGATAACCCGCTTGATTGAATGCTTTCGCAATGGGTTCAGCCTCCCTAGGTGACGTCCGTTGATACCCACCCCCTGGTGCAATCAAAACAAACGGTCTAATCTGATCATCGATGAAATGAAATGTGATGTAATTATTGGAGTTCAGTTGAAGTGGTTTCATCGGCTATGACCTCAATTCGATTTAATATGTATTTCTTGCCTTCATATTGGTTGGGTTCAATCGTAAATATCAAAAGTGATTTACTGGATAATAACATACCGTATTTAGCATAAACTTCAGGAAATACGGTCACATCTAATGTAGTATCCCCATCCGATACTTCAATAAATGCCATCGGTTTGCCTTGTTTGGTGTGGATGACTTTGACACGTTTGACCATACCTAAAGTTTTGGTTGTTTTTTCAATCTCACTCAATGGCGTTAATTGATGTTTTTGAATGATGTCTTGATAAACCGATATTGGGGTCATCGAAAGATTGAAACCCAGTGCGGTCTTTTCTTTTTCGATCAAGACTTCTAATGGGTATTCATCGTAGGTTTTCATCACGATGTCTGAGACAAATAACTCATAATCCTTATGAACCAATTGTCTGTTTTCATACAATGTCCGCTTGTTTAAACCAAAACCATCCAGTGCCCCAGAGAAAATGAAAGCTTCCATGATTTTATCATTGAGATCATTGGATAATCGCTTTTTGAAATCATCATAGTCTTGGAATGGGCCGCTTGCTCTGGCTTCTTTGATTTTGAGTACAGTTTGGGTGCCAATGTTTTTAATCGCCAACAATGGATAAATGATGCCTTTGTCTGTGAGTAAAAAATCAAAATCGGAGACTTGAATGTTGGGTTTAAGGACTTTAATTCCTTTTTCTTTTAGTTTTGAGATGTAGTCAATCACTTGTTCAGTGTTACTTGCTACCGATGACAACAATACCGTCATGAACGCATCAAAATGGTGTGCTTTTAAATACGCCATTTGATAAGCCACCATCGCATAAGCAACGGAGTGGCTGCGGTTAAAGCCATATAGTGCAAACTTCAAAATATAGTCATAAATCTTGTTAGCGAGTGCTTCGGATTTATGGTTTTGAACTGCTTTTTGAATGAATTTAACCCGCTCGTTTTCGAGGATATCTTTGTCTTTTTTAGAGACCCCACGTCTCAATAAATCGGCTTCAGCGAGGGTATAGTTCGCAAACTTCGAAGCGATTTTCATGATTTGTTCTTGATAGATGATGATGCCGTAAGTTGGGGCTAAAATGTCTTTCAGTTCCTCATCGATGTAGTCGAATTTTTGACCTGCACGTCTTTCAATATAAATATCGATGTTATCCATTGGGCCGGGTCTAAATAATGCCAGTATCGCAACCAAATCTTCAAATTGATTCGGTTTAAGTTTGGTTAAAACACGCTTCATACCAACCGATTCGAGTTGGAATACCCCTACGGTATCGGCTTTAGACAGCAAATCGAATGTTTTTTTGTCATTAAGCGGTAAATTGTATAAGTCGATTTTGATGTTTTTCTTTTCGATTAAACCAAGGGTTTCTTTGATGATTTGAAGGTTTCTAATCCCTAAAAAGTCGATTTTAAGTAACCCCATTTTTTCCAAATCTTCGGCTTCGAGTTGTGACTGATATAAGTCCGATGACCCACTTTGTAGGGGGATGATTCTCGATAAATCGACCGAGGATAAAATGATGCCTGCAGCGTGGGTCCCTGTATGTCTAGGTAACCCTTCGATGGATTGTGCCAATTTTAGAATATCCTCTGTCTTAGGGTCCGTAATTTCATAGGCTTCTGTAGCGAGTTTGACGATACGGTTGGTATCTGCGACCGATAATCCTTGGGTTCGACAGATGTCTCTAATGGAGCTTTTCACTTGAAATGTACCAAAGGTAGTGATCGAAACGACGTGGTGCTTACCATACTTAGCTTGGACATAACGAATGACGTCGTCCCTCTTATTATCGGGGAAGTCCAAATCGATATCTGGCATGCTGATGCGTTCTGGATTTAAGAATCTTTCAAACAATAAATCGTATTTGATGGGGTCGACATCGGTAATGCCTAAAGCGAATGATACCAAAGACCCTGCAGCGGAACCTCTACCAGGACCCACCATGATGCCTTCCTTTTTGGCGTATTTAACAAAATCCCATACCACCAAAAAATAGTTATTGTAACCCATCTTATCGATCACAGATAACTCGTAATTTAAGCGTTCCTTGTATTTTTCTGGGTGTTCAAATGGTTGTTTTTTGTGTCTTAAAGACAAACCCACATCACATAAATCCTTCAAATAGGATTTAGATGAAATGCCTTTTTCTAAAGGGTTAGGTAATTCAAAAACAACCTTTTCTGGGACATAACTCACCTTGCCAAAGACTTGTTCTAAAGTTGAAAAGACAGGTTTGTATTCACTGAAACTTTGAATCAATCGGTCATAGGTTGGTACCCCAAAGTCACCCTCATCAAATCGAATGCGATCTTGATGATCGATTTTTATTAAGGCGTCATAGGAGGCTTCATCTTCGATATAATTGGATGCATGCAATGGCATTAAACCAATACCATAGTGCTCAGCTAATTTCGCGATTTTTGGTGCGACCTCAATTTCCATTTTGAGCGTTTGAACCATCAAACCTAAATAAAAGTGTTTCAGTAAATATCGATAGTTTTCCACCCGTTTACGCGCTTCTAAAAGATCGTTTTTGAGGATCGCTTGATCGATATCGGATGTATAACCACTGCTGATGAATATGAGGTCTTCTTGATATTTGATCAGATCCCCCATATCGACTGTTTTGTTTTTTGACAATTGGACTAAACTCGATAAAATGATGAGGTTTTGGTGACCTTTTTTGGAGATTGCATAAGCATATAAACTGGTATGTTGTTCTAAATGGGTGATGGACAATCGGATGCCCAAAATTCTTTTTATAGGGGTAGATATGGAAAAAAACTTATAACTGGCGTATAAGTTATTATCATCGGATAAAAAGACCGTATCATAGCCGCGTTGTTTGATTTCCTCAAACAAGGTTTCTAGTCGTATGGTACTATTCAATAAACTGTATTCACTTTGAAGGCCAATATACCCCTTCATACCATCACATCCTAATTCCTAGTATAACATACTAAAGCCGTCTTTTTTTCCAAATCCAAAGTGAACCTAAAGAAATGATCCCGAGGATGGCGATACTAGAAATGACATAGATGGCTATAGATACTTCGGTTGTTTCTTCATGTACCGTCACTTGACGGATGGCGATTGTATGATTTCCATAAGCATCTATGATGATATAGACCACTTCATAGGTCCCTTTTTTCATGTCTATATTGGTATCAAATATATGGATATTGAGCCGTTCTTCCGATTCACTGTGAATGCCCCACATCAAATCATAAGGATACCCTTTTTCAATCGTGAGTGGATCAAAAGTCACCTTTGGTTTAGTCTTATCCACCACATAAATCGTTACCGATTGGGTTGTTTTCAATCCGGATGAATCCTGTATTTCAAACAAAGCTTCATAAAAACCGACGTTTTGAATGTCTAAATCGGTCGTAATGATGACATCCTCGATGGAAACAAAGCTGTTGTTATCCTTTACTTTCAATATGAGACTTTTCAAATCTATGTCTTCATACCTTTGGATATACAGTTCACTCGCCTTCAAATACAACTCTGGCGGTGTCATATCTTTAATTTCTAAACTCGTATCGATGCGGTTAATATTACCACTTTGATCATAGACTTCAATGCTTATGGGATAGACACCTATTGTATCATAGTCAACCGTTTCGTCATGAACCCAAGTATGGACAAATACATCGTAGTTGTCTTTGATCAAGAAAAAATCATCGACCTTAAACGCTTGGCCTGGATTCAAAATGATTGGTTTGGTTTGGGTAATCATCGGTGCATAATAATCTTTAACAAGGAAGTATGTCATCGCTTTTGTTTCATTGCCAAACTCATCCATTAGGGTATAAAGGATTGAATAAGCCCCTATTTGATTGAGATTAACCGCATTCGTGTCCACTTTAAGCGTTATTTTATGGGTTGAGGTATAGTTATCAATGTATTGTAGTCCCAACGTATAGTCGACCGTTTTGGTGAATACAGGCACTTCGAGCAGGGGTATTTTGATAAACGTAGGTGCGATCAAATCCACCACCTGAATGGTAATGGTTTGGGTTGAACTGATTCGATATTTGGGTGAATACACCCTAAAATCAAGTTTGTATGTTTTAACCACGCTGGTTTGAATGACCGATTGGTAGGTATAATTTACGCCATTTTTTTCATAATAGAGGTTCGGGTCTTCATTCGGTGCATTCAATGTGGCATAAGGCATACTTAGAAATGGTTCCAAACTTTCACCTAAAGGGATCACGAGTGATGTGTTATGCCAAAGGAAAAACACCGAATTCGCTTGAATCGATATGGGTATAAAAAACCATAAGAGAAACACCAAACATATTTTTTTCATTGTTTTAATCACCGCTTGATATATACCGCTTGTGATCTTGTATAAAAGAAATAGCTAAGTCGATTGTGACCTAGCCATCCATTTTTATAATGCTTTTTCCATTTTTTCTTGTTGTTCTGTTAAAAATTGTCGTTTATATAACTCAAAGTAAGCCCCACGCTTTTCAAGCAATGTGCGGTGGTCACCCTGTTCAATGATTTTTCCACCCGATAGATAAATGATGAGGTCACTTTTGACAATCGTTGATAGTCTGTGCGCAACGATGAAAGAGGTTCTACCTTTTAATAATTTATCGGTGGCTTGTTGAATCACTTGTTCGGATTCAGAGTCGATCGAGGATGTCGCTTCATCCAAAATGAGTAATCTTGGGTCAGCGAGGATGGCTCTAGCAAAACTGATCAATTGTTTTTGACCGGTTGAAAGTTTATTACCACCTTCACCTACTTCACTTTGATAACCTTTATCCATTTGAGAGATGAATTCATCGGCACCAATCGCTTTTGACGCTTCAATGACTTGTTCATCGGTAGCCTCTAATCGACCATAACGAATATTTTCCATGATGGTTCCTGAGAATAGATGTGGCGTTTGAAGCACATATCCTAAGCGTTTATGTAACCAGTGCATGCTGCGATTTTTATAATTCACACCATCGATGAGGATTTCGCCTTGTTTTGGCTCGTAAAATCTTGATAATAAGTTGATGATGGTGGTTTTACCAGACCCAGTATGTCCTACCAAGGCTACAGAGGTACCTCGTTTTACCTTGAGGTTAAAGTTTTGTAAGATGATTTCATTTTCCAAATAATGGAAAGTCACATCTTTAAACTCAACATCGCCTTCAATTGGTTCCCAGTTGTCATATTTCGGATGTAACAAGTCACCATATTTCTCAACTACTTCAGGGCTATCCGTAATTTCCGGTTGAGTTTCAATCAATTGAATGACACGTTCAGCACTGGCTTGTGCCTGTTGAAATTGTGCCAAAATACGTGAGATTTGCATGATCGGTTCAAAAAAACGTACAGAATACTCGATGAATGCGTATAAGGTACCGACCGAAATGGCAAACTTCAATACTTCATTCCCACCTTCGATGGATACAAACGCAATCACGATGTATGAAATCAACAACATGATTGGGCTGAATACCGATTGGAAAAATACGGCTTTGACATTCGCTCGTCTGAGTAAACCTGTTTTCGCTTTAAATTCATCATAGTTTTCAGCTTCAATGGCTAAGCTCTTGGTGGTTTTCGCACCCATAAAGGATTCGTTATAAGACGCAGTGACTTGTGAATTGACTTTTCTGGCTTCACGGTAATGAACCAAAATTTTCTTTCTAAAGTACCACGCAACCAGTGCCATCACAGGGATTGCCGCTGTGACAATGAGCGCTAAACGCCATTCCAGTACGAACATGACGATGAGGATGGTTACCATCACGACAAAACTCCATAGCAAGTCAACGACACCCCAAGAGATGACGTTAGCCAGTTTACGTGAGTCTGATGTCATACGTGCCATGATCCACCCTTGAGGGGTTTTGTCAAAATAGGCAAATGGTAAACGTTGTAAAGTCTCGAAAGATTGTTTTCTTAATTCATAATTGACGGCAACTTCAATCTTACCGGCTTGATATATGAATCCCCAAACCGATAGACCAAAACCCAACGCCACTAAGAAATTTAAAATGATGAATGGAATGAGTGTTGAAAACTCTTTTTCCCTAAAGAATACGTCAATGGCATAACGGTTTAAAAGCGGTGTAACCGCATCTAACAATGATAACAACACCACGAACATAATCATTAAAATAACGCTTTTTTTGGATTTGAATACCGTTTCAATGATTTTCTTCCAAGTATTTAAATTGACCTTTTCGGTCTGGAAATCTTGTTCTTCGTAGTTCATGATTTCGCCTCCTCTATTAACTTCATAAATTCGGCTTCTAGTTCACCTTGGATATGCCATAGTTTTTGATATAATCCCGGTTTATCTTTTAGTGTTGAATGTGTACCAATATCAGAAACTGTACCGTTTTCTAAAACAACGATCAAATCGGCTTCTTTCGCTGTCGTAATACGGTGTGTGATGATGATGGTTGTCGATGAGGAACCTTTGTCTTTCAATGCACTTCGAATCATCATGTCGGTTTCAGTATCGACTGCCGATAAGGAGTCATCAAATACCAAAATTGGCTTGTCTGCAACCAAAATACGGGCAATCGCCACCCTTTGTTTTTGACCACCCGAGAGTGTCGTACCACGTTCACCAACCACAGTATCATACCCTTTTTCAAAAGTATGGATGTCTTTTTCAATAGCTGCAATTTGTGCTGCTTTATAAACATTACCTTTATCGGTGCTTGGATTAGAAATCGCGATGTTTTCATACACCGTTTTTGAGAATAAGAATGGGTCTTGTAAAACGATCCCCATATGTTTTCTCAAATGGTGTTTTTCAATGTCTTTGATGGATACCCCATCGATGATGATGTCACCTTCTGTGGTCTCTAGCATGCGTGAAAGTAAATTGATGACGGTGGTTTTCCCTGACCCAGTTCTACCGATAATTGCTACCGTTTGTCCTGGTCGAACATGGAAGCTCACCCCATTCAATAAATTGTTTTTACCATCAGCAAATTTGAAATGAACATCTCTAAATTCGATGTCACCCTTTATTTCAGGGGTCAACGTACCATTGATGTTGAATTCGCTTGGTTTTTCTAGAAGCTCATAAATTCTTTGGGTCGCAACCAATGCACGACCAAAGTCACCAATCATTCTACCTAAGCCACGAATTGGCCAAATGAGCATCCCTAAAAGCATGAGTACTGCGATGATTTGCCCACCGGTGATGACGATGTTTTCTCTTACAAAGATGACCCCAATGATGATGGTCACCAAGTATTGTGTAATCGCAATCGTATCTGAAAATCCCCAATACCTGGACGAAATGGTTTGGAAATGTAAGAATTGATCGCTGTATTTTTTGTTTTCCTTTTCGAGTTTTTCAATCTCGAATGCCTCGTTTGCAAAAGCTCTAACGATACGTGCACCGCTTAGGTTTTCTTGAATCACGGTCATCATTTTCGCTTCAGATTCTTCAATCACTTTAAACGATTTATCGACTTTTTTAAAGTACCAAATCGATGTTGCTGCAGATATCGGTACCATCCCTAACGCAATCAGTACCATGGTTGGGCTGATGGCATAAATTTGGATTGCTCCAAATGTAATGGTTGCCATCAGTCTAAAGAACTCAGGTAATCGGTTCGCTAAAAAATTACTCATGGCTTCGATATCGGAAGTGACTCTTTGAACAAGGTCACCAGTATCTGCATTATTGTGAAAACTGTAGTCTAAAGATTGAATATGACTGTACAGGCGGTCTCTAAGACGCTTAGAAACACCTTCTGAGAATCGCCCTTGGGCATACTCTTCGACGAATAACATGGTGAATCGCATTGCTTGATAAAAAACCATGGTAATCGCTACAATCATGATGATTTGAATGATGTCGCTACCTTGTTCAAAAACATCGGTCACAAATTTAGGAAAGTTTGCAGTAGAGGTGCCCACATCCAATAAATCGATGATGTATTGAGTGAATAGCGGTACGTAGGAATAGGTGAAACGATTAAACATAACAACAAGAATAATGACTGCTAAAAGGATATAAAGTCCTTTAGCGGTTTTTAGTAATTTAATTAATCGCATATAATGCCCTCCTTCCGTCCAATTATTAAGTATACTTAATGTACTCAAGTATGTCAACGCTTCCGGGCATTTTTTCGCTATTTTTCGGCTTTTCTAAAAGATTTCAAGGTTTTTTCGAATATCATTCAAACGCTTGACGACCATCTGCATCACTGTTGTGCATTCCTTATAACGGTGTGCATCCATCAACCATTCAATATAATATTCAAAAGCAATTTCGATGACTGCAGTTTGATAATATAAATCGCCCTTTTTTCCCAACACCGATTTGAGGTATTGACTGGAATCATTCGTAATATAGGTTGATTTTAAATAGTTTTTATAAAACGATTCGATGGGTGAATCATACGCATGGTCGCACAATTGGTTCGTCCATAAGACGGCTTTTTGTGGTTGTTTGGTTTCGTGATAGTATAACGCTAAAATGAGACTAAATGCTGGATTATCCTGTAGTTGTTCAATCTCGTGTTTTAATTTGTTGAGTTTGCCACTTAAAAACATTTGGATGTATTGAGCTTTCTTGTGTTCAATGTGATCATCAAAACTAAGTAATTTATTGAAAAAGACTTCATCCTTAATATATGCACAATATTTTATGTATTCCATTCTTTTTTCAGTAGATTTTCCGTAGAGATTATATATTATGTACATTTGTTGGAGATATTCGAATAACTGTGTTACATAATGTTCATTTTTCGAACATAGGGACAGTTTAAATAATAATTCATATAGCCAGAGATTGATTTTTTCATGGACGAATTCTTTCTTATATACGATTCTAAGTAGTTCAGCTGCTTTAAAATATTCATCCACTTGGATATAATAATCTGCTACGATGAGTAAAAATATCGCAATCTCGATTGGTTTCATATTATCCATCGCTGTGATCAACATCGTGATATTTTGTTCTGACTGTCCATAGTATCCCTTTTTGACGTTTACCGCCAAATCAATGATTTTACTTTGAAAGTCATCACGATTTTCTGTCACAGGTTTAAAGGATATGTTAGGATTTCCTAAATCGAGTTCATAATCTAGCAAGTCTTCATACCACTTGCTCATATCTTGAGACAACTGAAATACTTCTTCTTTAATTTCTAAATCCTCTAGGATGCCCTTGATGTGATCCAAATTTGCTTTAATTTGATCGTTTTCAATTTTACTAATGAATGACAGTGAAACATCTGCTTTTTCTGAAACTTCTCTTAATGTTTTATTTTGTTCCTTTCGTTTCATTTTGATGGTCGCCCCAATTTTAATGTTTGGTTCTTCGTCTTTGAAAAGCTTTTTGTTGGCCTTATCGACCAGTTTTGAATGATTAATACGAATTCAGTCCTTTCTATATTAGAATTTTTCCAAAATCCATATTATCATAAAATGAAAGAAATAAGAAATATTTTTTTGACAAAAAAAAGTAATTTCTAAAACGAAATCACTTTTGCTTATCTTTGAATTTACAGTCATCAAATAAAGGGCAAATATTACACTTAGGATTTTTTGCTAAACAATGGTATCTACCAAAAAAAATCATTTGATGATGGACTTTGAGCCAATGCTGTTTGGGTATTTTTCGATTGAGTTTCTTCTCGATTTCAAGTACAGAGTCTTTTTCTTTGGCTAACCCTAGTCGAACAGATATTCTTGCTACGTGTGTATCTACTGCAAGTGCGGGTATACCAAATGCATTGGATATGACAACGTTGGTTGTTTTTCTACCTACTCCTGGCAATGCTTCAAGCTGTTCTCGTTCTTGAGGGACAAGTCCATGATGCTTTTCTACCAACGCTTGACTCAAAGCAATGATGTTCTTTGCTTTGTTATGATATAGCCCTATGGTTTTAATGGTGTTTTCAACATCTAACAGATTTGCCTGAGCCAATGCTTCTGCATTTGGATATGCTGTAAATAATTTCTCAGTAACTTTATTGACTGCTTTGTCAGTCGTCTGTGCGGACAATACCACAGCAATCAATAGCTCAAATGGGTTTTGATAGTTTAACTCTGCTTTGGAATCTGGAAACATTTGATTTAATGTGGCTAAAAAATGATCTATATTCACTTGATACCTCTAATCAATTTGTCAATGGCTGCCTTTTTCTTATCATCGAGTTCAGTTGGCATAAGGTCATCACTTCTTAAAACACGATCAATGTAGGAGACCGTTTTTTTGTGGTGGTTTAAAGTCACTTGGATTGCCCCTTCCATTTGGGCTTTTGTGAAACTTTCACTAAACCATTCCTTAACCATCTCTAAATCGAAAGCGGATAATGTACGACCGAATGCTTTTTCAATCGCTTGAATGATATAAACTACATCACTTTCGTTTTTTGATTCCCTTTGTTGCTTAATTTCAGCTTCAAAAGTTGATTTAATCTTATCAAAAAGGGGTTCAAGCGTAAAAACCTCTTTTTCTTTTCCATCGGATTTTAATTCAAGTTCTGTGTTGAGATAACCACGCTTAATCAACTCAGTGAATAAATCACCTGTCTTAGAAACAGGATAATTGATGGCTTTGGATAATGCCGTAATTGAAACGGTGTTTTTTTTCTTTTCTAATAATGTTGCTAATGCTGATAACAAAACAACCTCTTCAGCTTGCAGGCCAAGACGTTGTTGTTCTTTGAGCAGTAATTTGTGGATGTTGAGATAACCATCTTCGATCATTTTACGAAACATAGTTTACTCCTTTGCGAGAATGTTGAGTGCTTCTCTCGCTGCATTTTGCTCAGCTTCTTTTTTCGTTCTACCGACACCAACACCTAGGGTGATATCATCCATTCTGACCGAAACGGTAAATACACGATCATGGGATGGGCCACTTTGATTTTCCATATGGTAGGCGATATTTCTACGATCGGTTTGAACCAATTCTTGAAGGGTAGATTTATAATCTTTAATGTAGACTTCATCTAAATATGGTATGACTACTCGATAAAACAAATCCTTTGCGGTTTGAAAACCTTGGTCTAAAAATACGGCACCAAAAATAGCTTCAAAAGCATCTGCGACAATCGATGGATTTAATCGACCATTCGATAATTCTCCACCTTTACCTAAATGCAACTCTTGAGCTAAATTGATTTTTTTAGCGTAATGATTGAGTGCTTCTTCACACACCAATTGGGCACGTTTTTTAGACATCTCGCCTTCTGATGGGATACCTTTATGAAAAAGGTAATCACCCATTAAAAGACCGATAACGGCATCGCCTAAAAATTCTAGGCGTTCGTTATCTGGACTATTGTGCTCGTTTGCGTATGACGCATGCGTGAGTGCTTGCGTCAATAACTGTTTGTTGTTTAACTCGATGCCGAGTTTATGTTCTAGCGTACTAATTGGAATCACTGCTTTCTTCTATAATAATGTCTTTGAGTGCAAGCTCAACTTTTTCTACGACTTTGTTAGATACAAATTGTCTTGCTTGTCTGATTGCATTCATGAATGCGTAAGCGTTACTTGAACCGTGCGCTTTGATGACCGGTGCTTTGATACCAAAAATCATAGCCCCACCAATTTCTGAAGCATCCATACGTTTTTGGAAACGTTTAAGATTTTTCTTCATAAAGAGATAACCGATTTTTCCCATGAGACTGGATTTGATTTCTTCTTTAAGCATGTTTCCCATGCCTTTAGCTGTCCCTTCCATGGTCTTCATCAAAACATTGCCTGTATAGCCATCGGTGAGTACAATGTTCGCTTCAGTTGTGAGTATTTCTTTTCCTTCAATGTTCCCAAGGAAGTTGATTTGTGGATTCTCTTTTAAAAGTTTGAATGTTTCTTTTTCTAATTCACGGCCCTTGCCTTCTTCAGTACCGATATTCATTAGTGCGACACTTGGATTATCAACACCCAAATATTCTCTAGAAACAACGGTGGCATAAAGTGCAAGTTCAAGCATGTGCTCAGCTCTTAATTCTATATTAGCGCCGACATCAAGCAATATTCTACCCTTTTGGTCAACAGACGGAATGATTGGTGCTAGTGCAACTCGATGCATTTTTTCCATACGCTTGATCACTAGGTGAGCACCTACAATCAATGCTTGGGTTGGTCCAGCGGAAACAACCGCACTGGTTTCACCATTTTTCGCTGAATAGAGCGCTTTTACCATAGATGAGTCACGGTTGTTACGAATTGCTTTCACTGGGTCTTTTTCACCCATAGAAATGATTTCTGTCGTATTTACAACTGTGACACGTTCTTTATGTTTTAATAATGATTTGATTTCAGTTTCATTGCCAAACAGAACCAGTTCAATGTCTGGGTATGCATCTAAAGCTAAATCGCATCCTTTGACAATTTCAACTGGGGCATTGTCTCCACCCATCGCATCAATAGCTATTTTAATCATGAGTAATCCTCCCATTTTATCTCATTATAGCATTTACCCTCTTTTTATAAAAGAGATTGTTTTTATGTTCAAATCAATTTACTCCAATTTGTAAAGTTTTCTAAATGTTTGATTGATTCGGTCATTTTTTAGTATCCAGAGTGCGGCTTCTTTCACTTTCAAGAATAAATCGAAATCGGTGCCAATATCTGCATAAGCAAACTTGATCAATCCACTTTGTCTCACGCCAAGAAATTCACCAGGGCCCCGTTTAGACAAATCATATTCCGATAATAAGAAACCGTCATTGGTTTTAGAAAAGAAAGATAGTCTTTCTATATCAGATTCGTCTGATATGACATAACAGTGGCTCTGAAGGTCACTTCGACCAACACGGCCTCGCAACTGATGAAGTTGGCTTAAACCAAAATACTCACCATCAAATATGACCATCATGGTTGCAAGCGGCATATCAATGCCAACTTCAACAACCGTTGTCGATACAAGGATTGCACCTTTAGCATTGTAAAATTGTTGAATCACATCATTTTTTTCTTGAGTGGACAATTTACCATGAAGCATAAATACATCGTAGTGTGCAAATATTGCTTGGACACGTTCATATAGACCAATGACATTTTCACCTCGTTCAAGTGAATCGATGGATGGTGCAATAAAGAATGCCTGATGTCCCATATCGAGTTCTTTTTTTACATGTTCAAAGACAGCGTGCTCTTGAGATTTTTGAAAGTACCTGGTTTGAATCTCTTTTCTTCCAAGCGGTTTTTCTTTGATGACTGAAACTTCCATATCACCAAATAAGACGATTTCTAAGGTTCTAGGAATTGGCGTTGCTGTCAAATAAACCGTATCTGCTATGCCTTTGTTTTTTAGTGATTCTCTGGTTTCAACACCAAAACGGTGTTGTTCATCAATGATAACAAATCCAAGATCATGGAACAATACATCATCGGTCACAAGCGCATGTGTACCGATGACTAAATCGATATCTCCACGTAGTATTTGAGCTTTTAAATAGGCTTTGTTTTTGGTAGATCCTGTAAGTAAAGCGACATTCAAATCCTTAAACATGGTTTTAAAATAGTGATAGTGTTGTTCAGCCAATATTTCAGTTGGCGCCATCAAAGCACTCTGATAACCTGCTGTTTTCGCACCCATAATGCCTATAGCAACAACAATGGTCTTCCCAGATCCAACATCACCTTGAATCAAACGTTTGGTTGGGTATGGTTTTTTGAAATCCCTAAAAATATCATTGACTGCCTCTTTTTGATCTTGAGTTAATTCGTAAGGTATGGTCTCGATGAATGCTTTGACTTTGTCTAACTGATATTGCTTGATTGGTTTGGTGTCGTTTTCGAGTAAGAGTTTTTGTGACATCATCTTATATTGAAAAATGAGTGCTTCTTCATACTTTAATCTGTAGTAAGCCTGTTTTATGTCTTCTTCAGACGTTGGTTGATGGATTTTTTGAATGAGTTGATTTCTAGATAACAGACCCTCATCTTGGATTAATTTAAGTGGTAACGTCTCATATATTTCTACCAAGCCTTGATCCAATATGTTTTTAACAATTTTAGAAATGACTGAATCATAGATTGGTTCTAGATTATAAATTGGTTTAAATGAGCTTGCTAAAGGTTTCAATAAGATTGCACTTGCGGTAATTAATTTTTTCTTTTTTTCAAACCGACCTTTAACCGTAATGGAGAGGTTTTCAGTCAATGCTTCTTTCAGATATTCCCGTCTAAAAGCAACTACCTTAACTTTTTCGTTATCGACAAGGATGTGAAAATGTAATGATTTAAGGTTACCTCGATGATTGACGATTTTTGGTAAATCAATCACAAGCCCGGTTACAGTTACCTCTGTTTTATCAACAGCCAGCAATAAAGAATCCTCTTCAAAGGATTGATATTTTACTGGGTAACGCATCAATAAATCGTAAGCCGTGTGGATACCATGTGCATGAAATTGTAGTTCGAGTGTTTTACCAACACCTTTTACATCGATGATTCTCGTCAATAGTGCCACCTATATTCTTAGGAATATAATAATTCATACCACTTTCATTATAACAAAAAAGGGATTACTCCCTTGATTTTTTTTGAAGATACAAATCGGCGAGAGCAATCGCAATCGCATTTTCAATGACAACCACCGCACGTCTAGCGATACATGCGTCATGTCTACCTTCGATTTGTAAAGATTGTACCGAATTCGTTTCAAAGTCAAATGTATCTTGTTTTAAGAATATGCTCGATGCTGGTTTAACGAATACACGTACTACCAATTCATTGCCATTGGTGATACCACCATTCAATCCCCCATTGTGGTTGGTTTCAGTTCTTCCTTTAGCATCTACGATTGGATCATTGAATTGCGACCCTCTCAATTCAATGCCTTTAAATCCAATGCCAAATTCAATACCCTTAATCGCTGGAACCGAAAATACCATATGGGCGATTTTACTCTCAACCGAATCAAAGAACGGTTCACCAATACCAACTTCAAGGTTACGTACTCTTACTTCGACAATGCCGCCTACTGAATCAAAGTTCTCAGAGATACCTTGTAAATATTCATCTAAGCCATGCATGTCTGTAAGATCACCGACACGTACGAGTTTCGATTCAAAAACTACGTTAAGTAGCATTTTAGCAAATGAACCCGCGGCAACTACACCTGTGGTAAGCCTACCTGAAAAATGACCGCCACCGCGTTGATCGGCAAAACCCTTATATTTCACAAAACTGGTGAAATCGGCATGCCCAGGTCGAGGTTGTTTTAGTAGGTTATTATAGTCTTCACTTCTTGTATTGGTATTTTCAAACATCACATGAATAGGTGCACCTGTGGTGTAACCACGATAGACACCTGAAATAATTTTCGGCTCATCTGCTTCGATTCTTTTGGTTGTCCCAACAGCACCAGCTTTCCTACGATTTAAATCAGATAACAATAGTTTTTCATCCACAAGGACACCTGGTGTCATACCATCAATGACGATGCCAACGGCTTTACCATGGGATTCTCCGTAAATATTAACTGAGAATAAAGTACCAAAATGGTTCATGAATGCATCTCCTCTACAAGTGCATCAAAAGCTTCTTTAGATTCATCAATAGCACGATCAAGCCAAATAGCCTGAGATTTCATCGCTTGACCGACAAGCATCATAGCACCACCAATACCAAAACTTGCTGTTTTCATAAACATGGTTTCTTTAGGGTTATAGATTAAATCAATAGCCACCACTGTTTTTTGTGCAATGGCTTTGGATACTGGCATTTGGTCACCTCTAGGTGAAGTACCGATGGGTGTTGTATTTACCATGATATCAATCTTAGGAACAATATCTAAAACTTCATAACCAGCAACCAATTGAAATTGCTCTTTAATCTTTTCCTTATCGCGTGAGACCACGACAGCTTTCGCACCTAAAGATTTCAACGCGTAGTGCACTGCTTTAGCGGCACCACCTGAACCTAAAATATAAGATACTTTACCTTTAGGATTCACATGGTATAAATTCAATAGTTTAATGAAACCATAATAATCGGTGTTATCGCCTACCAATTCATTATCTACCATATACAATGTATTGACTGCACCAATCTCTTTGGCTGTTTCTGTTAAGCGGTCACAATAACGCATCACCGATTCTTTGTATGGGATGGTCACATTCAAGCCTTTGAGTGAACCTTGTCTTAATAAATTTAGTCTCGCAACAACATCCAATTCTGTATCACAGTCAAAAATGTCATAAACCAAACGATACCCATTCATACGAGCGATGCCCTCATGGATTCTTTTAGACAATGAATAACTGATATTTCTACCGATGAGTCCAAATCTATTCATAATGATCCTCCTGATAAGTTCTAGATATCTCAAGAATCGATTTTAGAAATTGTTTGTAATAGGCTTCTAATTCTGGTGTATTAAATCTAGCTACATTTTTATCGATCATCTTCATCTCTCTTGTTGCATCTAATACGGGAAGATGATTTTGCTTTTTGTAGTCTAGTACATCAATTACAGCAATCATACGCGCTTTGAATAGATCAGCCATTTGTTGGTCTATCTGATCAATACGTAAACGAGCCTCTTCTAATTTATTCATAAGATATTTCTCCTTTCAGTTTAACATAATCTTCAAAGAAAGTGGGATAGGATTTATTAATAGCTTCTGCACCAACAATTCGAATTGGACCATCTGTTTTGATGGCTGCGATTGCTAAAGCCATGACTATCCGGTGGTCATTCCATGAATATAAGTTCATATTTGATTTGAAGTTTTTAACACCTTGAATAATCATGCCATCCTTAGTCTCACTAATCTTAGCACCAAGTTTATTTAGCTCAGTTGTGATGGCTGTAATTCGGTCAGATTCCTTGATTCTGAGTCGAGATGCATTAATAATACGTGACTCACCTTCCGATAAAGCGCATAATACAGCCATTATCGGTCCTATATCAGGGCACTGTGATAAGTCTATTACTCTACCATGTGTTTGACTTGATTTTGGCTCTATTGTGCCATTATCGCATTTTATACCTCCGCCCATCATTTTTACGATTTCAAGAATTTTTTCGTCCGCTTGATGGGTGTTTTGCTCAATTTTGGATAGGCTCAATTTTGCACCTAAAATTCCTGCAACAATGTGGAACGCAGCCTGTGAAAAGTCACCTGATACTTCAAACGTTTTTTCACAATACTTTTGATTTCCCTTGATAAAATATCCCTCTTGAATTGGTTCAATTTCAACACCGAACTGACGTTGAATTGATATCGTCATATCGACATAATCCTTTGATTCAAGAGGTGTCTCTAAAATCAATTTTGAGTCACTTTTAAGTAGTGGTAAAGCATACAATAGACCAGTCACAAATTGACTAGAAATACTACCTGAAATTCTATATTCACCAGGGACCAATTGACCCTTAATTTCAAGGGGCAAATTTTCATCAAATTGGCGATATTTGATGCCCATTTGGTCAAATACCCTTAAGTACTCTGAAATGGGTCTTTTTCGTAAGCCTGGTTTGCCATCAAAGGTCACTTCAGTGTCTACCGTAAGTGCAACTGGTACTAAGAATCTTAAACTCGATCCAGATTCATTTGCGAACAAAATTCTTGATGGTTTTTGAATACCATTGGACTCAACAATGATGCCTTCAGTGGTCTTTGTAATCGTAACACCAAGTGCTCTTAACATATCGATGGTTGCTTCTGTATCCTCAGACTCTAATGGTCTTTTAATGAGACTTCTTCCATGTGCTAATGCGGCAGCGATCAGTGCACGGTGTGTGATTGATTTGCTTGGTACAACTTCAATATTGCCCTCACTTAGAGGTTTGTGAATGATAACATTCATACAGTACCTCCTTAGTAATTGGTTGAATCATTGGTTTCCCAATATCACTTAAGAATACCATCTTCAATTGCCCATGGGTGTTTTTCTTGTCATAGAAAATATCGTCAATGAGTGGCACAGGATTTGTATTCAATAACCCTAAATCATACTTTTCTAATAATAGTTTTAAACTTTTAAATATCGTTTTAGGTGTAATACCTAAGCGTTCACCAATATGAATAGCCATGAGCATGCCTTCAGCCACAGCATAACCGTGTGCAATCTCATAGTTGCTCTGTTTTTCGAGTGCATGTCCAAATGTATGTCCGAAATTCAAATACATACGTTCATTCAAATCGAATTCATCGACGAGTACTACGTTTTTCTTAACTAGAATGGATCGTTCAATCATCTCAAGCGTCCTTATTTGACCTTTGAGTAATTTATCTTGTAATACTACATCGCCAATATATGCCGATTTAATCACTTCAGCCATACCGTTTTTATATTCGAAATCAGGTAATGTTTTTAGAAAATCAGGGTCAATGATGACAAGTTTTGGTTGATAAAATGTACCCACCATATTTTTACCTTTACTGCTATTTATAGCCGTTTTCCCGCCTACAGATGAATCAACTTGTGCAAGCAGTGTGGTTGGTATTTGAATATAAGGGACACCTCGATATAAAGTGGATGCTACGAATCCACCTAAATCACCGATGACTCCCCCACCAAAAGCAATCAACAAATCTGTTCGTTTCATCCCGTGTTGAATTAGTTGATCAATCACGGATTCATAGACTTGAAAAGATTTAGAGGATTCACCAGGTTCAACCACCACAAAATTTAATGAAAAATCCTTTAAAATACCTTGGATTAAATGATGATGAAGACGGTCTACATTCCGATCTGTAATGATGTAAATTTTATCGCCTTTATGAAAGTTTCTAATTTCATCTGGTAACTGTAAAATCGCTTTGTGGTCTAATAATATATCATATGCATGATTAGCTAGCGGCATTTGTATTCTCATTAGAAACCACTCCTTTTCTTTGTCGACTGAATGAACATTTTTGCTAAAGCATCCTTATCATTCTCATTCAATGCTTGTTTTATCTTGTCTAGTTCGCTTTCAAATTTTTCTATCTCTTCAATCAAAATGGTTTTATTTTCAAAAAAAAGTTCAGTCCATAAGACTTCATTGATCATCGCGATTCTTGTTAAGTCTCTAAATGAATCCCCAGTAAAGCTAGAGGTTTCCTCGTAGGTGTCACTGTTAACTAAAGCAACAGCCATAGCATGCGGTAATTGTGAAGTAAATCCAATCAACTGGTCATGTCGCTTTGGATCGATGACTGTTATTTTTCTGAACTCTAAGTCTCTACCCATTTGCTTGATGATTTCAATCGCTTCTGGTGTGGCGTGTTTTGAAGGCGTGATCAAAAAGTTCGCACCTTTAAACATGTTGCAATCCGCTCGTTCGATACCTTTCGTTTCTCTACCTGCCATCGGATGGTGTGATACATAATGCACATACGCAGGTAGTAATGCTTCGATTTGAGGTATCATCTCCACTTTGGTTCCTGCAACATCCGTGATGATTTGTCCTGGTCTTAAATCATTTTTGATATCATTCAAAAATGTTACATTCAGCTGAGGATAGAAACCTAAAACAACCACTTCACAGAGTGGTAGATATTTTAGTCCTGCGTCTTTAATATAGCCTCTTTCAATGGCAATTTTTTCAGATTCTTTCGTACGGTTATAACCGTATACTTCATAGCCTTTTTGAGTTAACCCTTCAGCGTAACTTCCCCCAATAAGGCCCAATCCCGCTATAAAGACTCTCATTTGATTTTCTTTTCAAGGACATCCGAAAGTTTGTTCAACTCTTGCATCATGTGATCAAACTTTTCGAGTTTTAGTGATTGTGCACCATCACTCATCGCATGTTCTGGGTCAGGGTGTACTTCAACAATGAGTCCATCCGCTCCCACAGCATAACTTGCCATGGATAGTTTTTCAATCATTGAATACTTACCAGCAGCATGAGAAGGGTCAATGATGACTGGTAAGTGTGATAATTCTTTAATCGCCAATACTGCGCTGATGTCTAATGTATTTCTGGTATATTTTTCAAACGTACGAATGCCACGTTCACAAAGGATTACATTTTCATTTCCGGATGCCATAATGTATTCAGCACTCATCAACCACTCTTCGATGGTTGCTGATAATCCACGTTTCAATAGAATAGGTTTTTTCGTTCTCGCACCCAATTGTTTTAGCAAGTGGAAGTTTTGCATATTGCGTGCCCCTAATTGATAAATATCCACATAAGGTTCAAATGCTTCAATCATATCTTCACTCATGATTTCAGACACGATGGCTAAATCGTACTTATCTGCAACCTCACGCATGATCTTTAAACCCTCTAAGCCCATACCTTGAAAGGCATACGGACTGGTTCTTGGTTTGAATGCACCACCACGTAAAATTCTCGCACCTGATGCTTTAACTGCTTTTGCAATCTCATCCGTATTTTCGAATGATTCAATCGAACATGGACCTGCCATCACAACAAACTGATCCCCACCAATGAGAATGTCTTTGCCAACTTTGATGATGGTGTCTTCTCTCTTAAATGATCGACTTGCCAGTTTGTAAGGTGTAGATACACGAGTGACTTGGAATACACCTTCAAATGCTTCTAAATCTGTTGGGTTTAAACTTTTGGTATCGCCAATGATACCGAATACGATGTTGGTTTCAGAGGATGCATCTTTGATACCAAAACCTTTGGACACTAAAAAATCAGAAATGCGTTTAAATTGTTCTTTTGTTGCTTGGGGTTTCATTTGTACAATCATGGTTTTTCTCTCCTTAAAAATGAAAAAATCCTTAGGAATGTCCTAAGGATAAGAAGTTCATCAATTAGCACATTTCCTATTATGTTCACCAATAAAAAGGAATGTGTTTGCATTCCCTTAAATATAATAATAGTAATAGGAAAATCTAATTTGAGTCTTTTGCATTAAAATCAAGCCTTCTTTTTGAAAATATATTATCACAGAAATCATTCAATTACAATCTATTTTTGAATATGTGAGATGTACGATAAGAATTTATTAATCAATATACCATGCCATTTAATCGATTGAATTTCAAAAGTGTCTTCGTCCTTATACCATTGCCATGACGGTTCCCAATAATTTGTTCTTAAGGTTTTCTTTAAATACGCCAATGACGCTTGAATCACTTTAGAATCTATGCCATAGTTTTCATCGTCAAGAGGAAAGTCAAAAGGGAATGTGGCATAGCCTTCCCAGGCATCCACCGGGTCAATGGATGTTTGAATCTCTTTGAATAGTTTTTCTTTGAACTGTGACAATAATTCAAATTGAGGTTCTTCTTCTTTTAAAGCATGGTATAGTCTTGCAAGTACAGCAAGCTCATGTTTTTCATGACAAGGGGTATTCAAATATGCTTGAATATGCTTTGTAGCCATCGCGAGTGCTGATTTGTATCCCGATGTATTTTTATTAGCAAGCAATATGGTGGATGCTAAAATGCTTCCAGTTGGGTTGATGGTTTGCGTTTTGTTAGGATCATGCATCCACCAAACAGCACATGGAAAATCATTGTTTGATGGTATGGTGGCTGGCCACAAATCATCATTCATGGTTTTTACTAAATATTTAAAGGCACGGTTCACAAGGTCTTTGGTGTATTCATCAAGATTGTTATCACGAAATCCAACATCAACCAATATCTCAAGTGCAACCGATGTTTGAAATGGGGATGAGTTAGGATTTGTTGAGTCTGGTTCTAAACCATGACCAAAACCACCATCTTTATTTTGATATATTGATAATGCATACGCGACCATTGATCTGTCATCGTTTTCAAAAAGTGTATTGAATATCGCCACTTCTAAATCTCGACCTTGATCATAAATTTTCTGTTTAAAGAGTTCGAAATCCATTTTAAATCCTCCTATGAAAAAAGCACTTTACTTCGTGCTATTTTTCTTTAACAAGTCTCTAATTTCTTCTAGTAATAAGATGTCTTCTGGTTTTACAACTGGTTGAGGGTTTTGTTTTGCTTCCTCTTCTTTTTTAATTCTTTCTTCTTCAGCTAATCGTTCTTTTTTAGCTTGACCTTTAACGATTTGAACGATGACGATATAAATGAATAAGGCTATCAATAAGAACTCAAATGTAACTTGTATAAAGTTACCATATTTTACTGTGGCATAAATCGGATTCCCTGTAGTGACATCAGTACCAATTTCGCGAACACGCCAAACGAGGTCCTTAAAATCTGCTTCACCTAAAAGTGCTGCAATCAGTGGGAATAAAATATCATTGATCATGGATGAAACAATCTTACCAAAGGCTGTAGCCATGATGACCCCAACAGCCAAGTCTAAAACATTACCGCGACTTACGAACGCTTTAAAACCTTTAAGGAATTTCATTACAAAATTCACCCCTTTATAACGTTAATTATATCATTAAAATCATAAATAATTCTTTCATTTGCTGTTCTTAAACGGCTTTCTGATTGATGCCCGCCTGCGTATAACAACACTTTTACACCTAAAGCCTTGGCAACCTCTGCGTCGTGTATGGTATCTCCAACATAAATACAGACGTTCGGATCGATGTTGGAAGACTTCATGAATTGAATGCCACGTTCAACCTTACCTTGACCTTTGATGTTGTCAGTTCCGATGATGTGTTCAAAGAAATCATAGATTTTAAGTACTTTGGTTTGTTCAATTAAATTATCGGTTTGTGAGGCCGATAGAATTATACTCTTGATACCTAAGTATTCCAACTGATTCAAAGTTTCAATTACACCCGAGTGAATCTTGCAATGAAAACTGGCTGGTTGATACCTTTCGATGAAAAATTGACTTAGTTCATCAAAAGACATCACATCAAAGGTCAATCCAGCTTGAATATAATAGTCTTTGATAGGAAACCCAAAAACATTTTTATATGCTTCAACAGATAAAACTGGTTTGGCTTGTTTTATAAGCATTTGATTTAGAAGGTCTAGACATAAATCTAAATCATCCAAAATGGTGCCATTGAAATCCCAAATAACATATTGATACATATGAATTACCTCACTGAATTAATGAATACAATATAATGCTATCATTATTGATTATTGAATTGATTTTTATGCTCTTTAATAAATTATATGCAGATTTTACTATGTAACATGTCAATTTATGTCTAAGATAATTTTAAAACCACAATGTTGTGGTTTTACTTGTGATATGGGTGTCCTTTGAGTATTTGAAATCCGCGATAGATTTGTTCTACTAGAATAACCCTCATCAATTGATGGGGAAATGTCATTTTCGAAAAAGACAGCAAATAATTACAACGTGAATATACTGCTTCTGTAAAACCATATGACCCACCGATGATAAATGTTAAGTCTTTTTTATCGTATGTCATCCAACGATCTAGTTTATCTGCAAATTGTTCTGAGGTTAGCATTTCACCTTTGATTGCTAATCCAATGACAAAATCGTTAAGTCCGACTTTACTTAAAATACGTTTTTCCTCAATCGTCATGCCAGAGGATTCTTTTTCGTCTTGAACTTCAATAATCTCCATTGGATAGGGTAACTGTTTAATGTAATCTTGGATCGCATCTTTTAAATATGTTTGCTTCATTTTACCCACACAAATGATGGTTAATTTCATAATTCGATGACCTCAAGAGGCGTTTGTGAAGCATAATAAATCTTGAGTGACTCAAATGACTTTTGATTGGCCTTGAATACCGTTTGATAGGTTGATTTGATTTTATCAATCGTATTACACTCTTCAGAAATGTGTGCCATGATGATGCCTTTGGTCTTCGGTCCAATCATTTTAGATAAATAATACGCCGAATCTTCGTTTGAAAGGTGCCCACGTTCTGTTAAAATGCGGTGAATGGTTGGATATGGGCGGTTTGAATTCTTTAATAATACCGGGTCATGATTCGCCTCGAAATAGTAGAAATCACAATTCGATAGCGGCTCTATTAAGCCTTCACGTATGTATCCAGTATCTGTTACATACCCAAGTTTAATACCCTTAGTTTCAAATATAAAACCAAGTGGTTCTGCAGCATCATGCGACAAAGGAATTGGTGTTATTTTTAGTGAACCGATGGTAAATGGTGAAAATGCTTCGATGATACGAATTTTATCAGCATATTTTTCACTTTCAAGATACTTCATGTATTTGGCTGTCCCATATGAAGTGTAAATTGGTACGTTTATATTATTAAAGAGCGTTTCCATACCTCGAATATGATCCACGTGTTCATGTGTAATCAAGACATGCGTCAAATGGAAAACACTCAGATTTTCGCTTAAAAAAGCATTGCTGAGTTTCTTAAAACTGATGCCTGCGTCGACCAATATTCGTAAATTTTCATGTTCAATATAAGTGGCATTTCCGCTTGATCCACTCGCGATAGAATATAGTTTCAAAATATCACCAAAACCATTATAACATGAAGCCCAACCTAAATACCTAATATTTCATATTAAGGCTTTTGTGTGAGATTGTGAAAACACATAAAAACGATTGCAAACCCTATATATGTGTGTTATATTAATAGTGCTTGTGATTAAAATTCAAGGAGTGAACATTGTGAATAAAACTAATCTCATTAAGAAATTAGCTGCTTTAGTCCTACTTACGACTTTTGCAGTTACGCTTGCCGCATGCGGCAGCAAATCCTTATCCACCCCTTACGGTAGCCTTGGAAACACGGTCTATCTAAGTGGAGACGGATACAGCATCACTGAAAAAGAATTGTATCAAGAGATGCGTCTAAGTAGTTCTTCAGTCTTAGTCGAAATGATTGAAAAGATCTTATATGCCGAAGAACTAGCCCTAATCGAAGCAAACCCTGCAACTTATGCAGAAGATTTAGTCAAGTTTGCTAATGAAGCGATTTTCGGTACTTCAGATATAGAAACACTTAAAGAATATGATGCGAAAACGATTAGCACAAAAGTGAAATCATTCGTGGATTCATTCTATCTAGCTAACTCAACTGTTGCAGAAGGCGATATCGACATCGTTGACTTTGAAAACCACAGTTCTGATATTCTAGACTACTACAAACTTAACGTTGCTAAAAAGATTTATGCAAGAACCCTTCTTATTGAAGAAGTTAAAGACAGCAAATCTACAAGCTTTATCAACATCGACAAAGATCTAGCTACTTACTTTAACAACAACGTTAAAAACAATTACGATGTGAGTGCAATCACCATTCGTTTCGTAAACCTTAATGAAGCAAACGCAACATTACGTAGATTTAACTTAAAGGCTTATAGAAGCCAATTATATGTACTCCAAGACCCAAGAGTAAGTGTGGTAACTGGACGTGCAGCAACAACATTAACTGAACTTGGTATCTCAAATACTGGTTCAATCAGTGAAGCAGATTATCGTAAATACTACGACAAATACTCCATCAATCCAGATGCGGGTTCTGATTCCGATGTTGCATTAACACAAGATGAAACACTCGTCAAATTCTTAGAAATTTACAACTATATCTACAGTTTCCGTGATCAAGTAAATACAAACTACACTGTTGATGGCATTCTAGCTGATTTGGACAACGTTCCATTTACAAGAGCTTATGAAGACTTCACAAACACAAGCCTACGTACTTATATTTACAACACACTTGGAACCGCTGAAGGTGAAACCAGATTTACAGCAAGCCCACGCTTAAGTGGTTCTAACTACTTCTTAGTTTACAAGCTTAAAGACCACAATGAAGCCGTTTTAGAGTGGATGGATGAAGACAAGAATTTCATCGTCTATGATGAAGCTGGTCAATTGACTGAAAAAGCAGAAGAAATTTATGACAAAGTATTAGAAGCTAAACTTACAACCTCTTATATCTCCACCAAGGCAACTGAAAGACTTAATAAAGCTGATATCGTTATTTATGACGAACTTGTTCAACTATACTTAGCTCAAAGCTTTAAGGAAGTTAAACTTGCTTCTAAATCCAGCAAGACTTTAATTGCAAAAGTTGAGGGTAACGACATCACTGTAGATGCATTCTACGCACAACTTGAAAAGAGACTTGGCGTCTCAGTAGCAATCGATATGGCTATCCGTCAAACATTGAAAGCTTCTGATTATGTTGATACCATTACAGCTGAAAAGAGAGCTGAATATCGTAAGAATATTGAAACCATCATCAAACAATTTGGTCAAGACTACTACGCATCGTCTGGATATCCAGCTTCGATGGGTAGAAAGAACTTCTTAATGTTGGCATTCCGTGCAACATCAATCGATGAAGCAATTCAAAACGTTTATGTCGCTGCTGCATTAGAAGATGCTTACCTCAAAGACCTTGAAGCACAATACGGTGATACCATTTATGCGACTTTCGCTGATTATGCAAACCGCTTAAGAGACCAATTCTTCTCATTATCATCCTCTCATTTATTGGTTTATATCGATATGAATGAAGACGATAAACCAGATGATCCTTCTGAATACTTCGAAACATTAGATGCTGCTAAATTAGCTGACTTCCAAGACTTATTGGTTGAATTCATGGTATTAATCCACGACAGAGCATTGACTTATTCTTCGATTTCAACTGGTTTAAATGCCATTGTTGAAGAATTCAATACTGCAGGTAGAATTGCACCTCAATCTTGTACAGTTCCACCACTAGATGTCACTGCAGAATGCAGATGGTCATCCTATAAAGCGGCTGGTTTGAACCTCAAGTTTGAAAACTTATCCGCAATTACTAACTCCACAAATACCATCGGTTCTACATCTAAATTAGATGACGCATTCTATGCAGGTGCAAAAGAAATTTATGCACAAGTTAGAGCTGAATACGACGCAAACAAGAGTTTCCCTAGCCAATGGTTACAAGCTTCCCCAGCAGACTATGCGCAAGTATTAGAAACTGCATTCGGTTGGCACTTAATCTTAGCTACAGGTGGATCTGTTGCTAGCAGCGCTAAATTTACTGCTGATGATGACTCTAAAGCTAAAGATACCGATGAATACATGATTTATGAAAGAATCGAATACACAGATGCTGAAGGTAACAAGTATTACCTAAATGCCTATAGTGATACCGATGCAATTTCTGCTAATCAAATTCAAATTTACTTAAATGAAAAAGATTCTGAATACGGTGTTGAAAACTTACCTTCAAGCGTATCTACTGCAATCACTGCATACTTCGCTCCAATCTATGCTAAGTACACGGGTTCTCAAAACCAATTAAACTTACTATATAGATTGTTAGATTCAACTAACTACAACTTTGCAAGCGCTGCAAACAACGCTAAAGCTGAAAGATTAGTTCAAATCAACCAAGACCAATTCTTCTCCTATGTCTTTGACAATGTCGAATTCAATGAGATTTATGGTGACTGGTGGACAAGTTTCCCTCATCAAAACTAAACGATCTACAAAAGAGGACCTTCAAAAGTCCTCTTTTTTCATCATAAATAATATAAAACCAGTGCTTTTTGGCACTGGTTTGTCTTTTATAGTTTTGTCTTATAAAATCTAGTTTTATCCAACACAGCGATGCCTTGAGTAAAGTCACCCGGTTGTGTTTTTTCAAGTTCTTCACCTAACACAGTGAATTTAGAATCAATGGTATCGATGTACCAAATGAGCATCGCTTCAGCTGTGGCTGGTTTTCTTGCTGCACCAAAGTTTGGTAACCCGTGGTGAGATAATAAAATGTGGTTTAATACCAAAACAGCTTCTTCCTTTTCATATCCTAAGGTTTTCGCTGCTTCAGCAACCTTGAGAGATGCCATAACCAGGTGTCCAATCAATTGACCTTCTAAGGTGTATTCGCCACCTTCAAAGCCATTCAGTTCATCGACTTTACAAATGTCATGCAACAAAATCCCGCTATATAATAAATCCTTATTTAAATATGGATAAATACCGATGAATTGTTTCGCCATATCGAGCATGACTTTGGTATGATAGGCCAACCCACCAATGTAAGCATGGTGAAACCTGACTGCCGCCGGAAACATAAAGAAACTATGCTCATATTGTTTAAAAATATGTTTTGTTATGTCACTCAGTACTTTATTTTCGATGGCATGGATGTAACCATGAATATCATCTCGTAGAACTTTCATGTCCACGGGTGCATACTCATAGAAATTTCTCAATTCTTCTTTAAGTACTACTGGGTCTTGAATGTATTCAAAAATACCTGTAAATGATACGACTTTAAACTGTTCTTTTTCATCTTTCATGTAAGATTCCACTTCAAAATGGTAGGTTTTACCTAATTCCATTTTTCGAGCTTGATCGTCTGTCAATTTCAAATTCTTTTTCTCGCCATTCACCAAAGTTACATTGACATTTTGAAAGTCCGAACCGACATTCATATTTTCTACTTTTGCATTAAATTCCATGTTAGTTCTCCTTTACAAATATATATGCACCGGGTTGATTAACTACATACGATGTGACTGGTTGGTCAACTTTTTTAAACCCGTCAAAAATGACTCTAAAGCCTTCGCCCGCAGGTAATAGTTCATCGATATAGTTATTCTTAAAGAACACCCTAATCGTCTGATTTAGGCCATTTAATGTGAATGAAACGGTGGAGGTTTGGACACTTTGTTCTGATATACGAATGGATTGCTTGATGTCAGCAACTTGTCTTAATCTAAACACTTTATACGTCTTTCTAATATCGATCAAATCTTTGACTGTTTGGATTAAATCGAGGTGTTGTGCTCTCAGTGTCCAGTCCACTTGGTTGATACTATCTGGGGATTTATATGAATTTTCTACCCCTTGTTTGGTTCTTAAAAATTCTTGTCCCGCATGGATGAATGGAACACCTTGTGAAAGCAATACGAAGCTTAATCCAAGTCTAGAGAAATCTTTGATTTCAGCGTCAGTAAAGTTTGGATTCAATACTTTTGCTCGGTCATAGAAGGTATGGTTATCGTGGCACTCAATATAGTTAATCGATTGATTGGGATTAAAGAAACGGTATTGGTCGACTGCGCTGCCTGTGAATAAATAGAATAAATCCGCATTCGATACTTTTCCACCCATCGCGAAACCGAGGGTTGAGGAGAACGTTCCCCCTTTGATGGCTTCTCTAAATGCGTCATTAAAATGGGCGATGAATGGCATGAATTGTTGGTTGCCCATGTGTGCGCGTTTTTCTGGTGGCAAGGTATTAGACATATTCCAACCTTCACCATACACGAACGCAGCGGGGTCAATTGAGCGAACCAAACTATCGACTTTATTCATGGTTTCAATGTCTAATAAACCCATCAAATCGAATCTAAATCCATCGATGTGATAGGTGTTCATCCACCATTTGATGGAGTTTAAAATGAATTTTTGCATCATCGGACGTTCTGAAGCGATGTCGTTTCCACAGCCTGAAACTTCGGTGCGAATGCCTTTATCATCAAAACGGAAGAAATAGCCTGGCACCAATTTTTCAAATGGGAATGTCCCCATATTATACACATGGTTATAGACCACATCCATATTGACTCTTAAGCCTTTACCGTGGAGGGTATCGACGAGTTCACGCAATTCATTGATACGTTCATATGGGTGGTCAGGGTTGGCTGAGAACCAACCTTCTGGAACGTTGTATTGTGAAGGGTTATAGCCCCAGTTATAAAACTCATCTTTCTTTATTTCATCGGTACCTTCAAAGTCATACACTGGCATCAATTGAACATGGGTAATCCCCAAATCGGTGATGTGTGCTAAACCTTCATTGGGTAGTTCTTCAATGAATCCTTTGTATAAACCTTTTTGTTTAGCCTTTGAAGACTTACCAATCGTAAAGTCACGGATTGAGGCTTCATAAATGATGGCATCTACTTTACGACCCGAAAACTCAGGTTTGACGTGTTTAAACGCATAAAATTTTTGAGGATTTACGACGTAATTGTATGCCCCATTGGCGGATGAAGCGATGGCATATGGGTCTGTGGTTGTCTTGAATGTTTCATTCACTCGGACTTTATAACGGTATTTGTACCCATCTAAATTGCCAAATATGGTCACCGACCAAATGCCTAATTCTTGGTAACGTAGATCGATGAATTGCTTAATCCCTTTTAAGTCAATGAGTTCAAGTTCAACTTCTTTGGCTACAGGTGTCCAAAGCTTAAAGGTGGATTGTGTCTCACTATAGGTGACACCTAAATCATCCCCATCATAATCGTACATCATATCGAATAATTCGGTACGAACGATTTGTCCCGTTCTTAAAAAGGATTGGTTTCTCGATTCATCAAAAACCATGTAGTTTTGATTTAAAAAGATGGTGTCATTGATGGCACACGTATATTTGGTTTCTGCCCCGATATTTTGGACTTTTGTGATGGTTAAAGCAATCTTTTGAACGCCACTTTCAAGAGCAAACTTTTTATGATCATTATCGATTGGTTTAGGTACCATAATCGTGATTAAATTAAAACCATCTAAGTAAGAAAAGAAATCACTTTTCATGTTTAACCTCTTTCTGTAAAACATACGTCTTGAGTGCTTCATACTCGTTTAGAACGCGTTTTTCGAGCACAGCGACAACCATATCATCGATGGCTTTGGACACCCATGCACCTTGTTTCTTATTGGTGATCGATATTAAGTCTGAGCCTCTTAGCTTCAAATCCAACGCACTTTTGAGTGGCAAGTGTTGGAATCGTTCTTCTAAAGCACGCTTTTGGTTGGAGGACTTGCCCAATAAGAATGCGACTTTATTGGTCAACAAACAAATTTCAAGTCCTTGTGTAAATAGATCTAAATCGGAAAGTGGTTGATTTCTGTTGACGAGTTCAACGACTTTTTCATATTTTAATCTGGCGATATTGGAGAATTTCCATTCTGATGGCACCTGTCCATGCAGTGTAAAGCATAAGGCGAAGAATGCATCAATAAATAGCGGTTCTTTCATGTTTTCAACCACGAAATGGATACCTTTTTCTAACCCTGGTAACACCTTAGAAATGCCTGAGGTATCGAGTGTCTTCAAAGCATTCAATTGGTTGGGTTCTTTCAACAATTTTATCAATTCAGTAAAGACCCGTTCATTCGGTAGATTTTGGATTAAATCTTTGTTTTTAGCCATGCTTAAACGGGTTTCCTTTTCGATTTGGAACCCAAGTTTGGCTTGAAAATAAGCGGCTCTTAAAATGCGTAAACTGTCTTCTTGAAAACGTTCATCGGGGTTGCCGATGGCACGAATAATTTTTAATCTTAAGTCCTCTTTACCACCAACAAAATCCATGATTTGGTAAGCGTCGTTCATGGCTAACCCATTGATTGTAAAATCGCGTCTTTTAACGTCCTCTTCAATGGTTTGAACCGGAATCACTTCGTCTGGATGACGATTATCGGTATATTGTGCGTCTCTTCTATATGTCGTTATTTCGATTTTGAGTTTTTCTTTTTGAATACTGACGGTACCATAAGGTAGGCCTGTCGGCTTGGCTTTAGTGATGTCCATGACCTTGTAAGGGTTCGCATTGGTTGCGATATCGACATCGATGGTATCACGTTTTAGTAAGTAATCACGAACACAGCCTCCGACAAAAAAGGCTTCAAAATTTTGTTTCTTTAGGGCTCGTATTACATAGAGGGATTGCTTGATAGCGTCCATTATTATCACCTGTTTTATTATATCATAATAATCTCTTGAAAAAGTAAAAAAACAGTCTTAGTTAGACTGTTCTTCTGTGTTTTCGTCGTTCGTTTCTACTTTTGGTACAATCTTTATGATGACTTGATCAATACGCTTATCGTCCATTTTATCCACTTTGAGTGTGATATTATCTAAATTAACGGTAATGTCATCTTTCACATCTGGTATATACCCAATATGTGACAAAATGAACCCTGCGATGGTTTCATATGAATCATCTTCAGGTATTTGCGTGTTTAATGCTTCATTGACTTCTTCAACAGATAGCAATCCATTGACTAAATATGTATTCGGTTCAATCTCTTTGATGTCAGAAATGTCTTCATCATATTCATCATAAATGTCGCCCATAACTTCTTCAATCAAGTCTTCAATGGTGACAATCCCTTGGAAACCACCGTACTCATCCACAAGGATGCCCATATACGATTTAGCCGCTTGTAGTTCTTTAAATAAGGCATCAATCTTTTTTCTAGCTGGGACAAAATAAGGTTTATTTAATATCTTTTTCAAATCGACATGTTCAAAACCGACTTTTCTCGCTTCTCTGAATACATCTTTAATGTAAACCACACCAATGATGTCATCGGGTGAATCGTCATAAACCGGAATACGTGAATAGTTTTCTTGAATCATTTCATCGATGGTATGTTCATTAAATTCATTGATATCGATCATATACACTTCTGTTCTTGGTGTCATGATCTCAACCGCGGTAATGTCATTAAACTCGAGTACAGATGAAATCATTTCTTGCTCATCTTCATTGATGGTCCCGTGTTCTGTTCCAGATTCAATCAATGAGATGATTTCTTCTTCAGATACTTTTTCTAAGTCTTCATGATAATGTATCTTGAATAACTTTAAAATGCCTTTAGATAATAATACAACAAATCCAAATAATGGTTTAAATAAACCGACATTGAACTCGATAAACCCAATGTATCTTAAAGCCAGACGCTCGTTATACTTAATCCCTACTTTTCTTGGTACAATGTACCCAAATATAAGAACAACTGTAATCCAAATAAAAGCCAACAAAATAAAGGCGAGTGTTTGATAAATCGCACTGGATAAGAAGGCTAAATTGCTAGGTAATCTTGTCTCTAAACTCATCAGGTTATTCAAACCAGCAATCAAGTTATCAATCCAATAAAAGCCTAAAATGATCGTGCCAAAAATAGCGAATACTTGATAACCGATGTGTAAAATCGATAATGACTCGTCGTTTTCGGTCAACTTAATGACCCGTTTAGCTTTGAGGTTTCCCTCGTCTGCCAGTGTTTTTAATTTAGTTTTATTTACCGATTCAATCGCAATCTCAAAAAGGGAGAGCATTGAGCTCAGCATCAATAATACAACCAATAATAAGATTATCAGCGGTAGTTCCATAGTGTGTTAAATCTCCAATCTTGATAGAGATTATAGCATTTTTACGTGATTAAGTCAAAAAAATCCAACATTTTAGGTTTACAAAACCAAAAAAAGAAGGCAAAACTATGCCTTCTTCTTCAATGAGTGCTTCTTAAATAAGAATCCTGCAAATAGGGCGAACAATACAGTGAGGATAACCAATGAGATGATTGACTGGGTAATGCCTTGTGGGGCATAGGAAGCAATCAAGAGAATTGGCAAGCCAAATAAGATGGCGGTTGTGGTTCCGGTGACCAAATCTGTAGCCGCTGGTGTTTTATAGTAAGGGTCAACTTCACGTAACAAGGCAATCCCTGTGGATGCTGTGCCTGTTAAAGTACCATACATCGCAGAAAAAGCCTCCAATGGGTATTGTTGATACACGCGTTTGGTTAAATGATGTAGGTAATACATGGTGATTGCACCACCCACAGAAGAAATCAATAAGAAAGCAATCCATATATTATTTTGGGATAAGTCTTCCATATTGATCGCGGTGATGGATGCCACCACCATCAAATCAAAGACCACGCCAGCAATACGATTTAACATAAAGTTATTTGGATATTGTCTGGTCATCCAACCCACTTTACGTAAATAAACAAAGAACTTTTTGGATAACAAGGCAATCACCATACCGAAGATGAAGTTAAATCCCCAAATCAAGGAATTGAGCATACGGTAGGTCGTTTCATTGAGTGCAACCAGACGAGAAAGACCAAACATGGTCAATAAAGTTAACCCATAGACGGTTACGATGAGGGCAATTTGAACGGTCAGTTTATCAATCGATTCTGCCACAGGAATTTCATCTGGTGCACTGATTTCTTGAATTGAAGTCATTTGTGGTGCCATTTCTTCACCTTTTACGCGTTTCTTTTGAACACGGTTAAGATAGAATACCCCACCAATGGCTGCCCAAATGAACCCCATCGATGCCATGGCTAAACCATAGGACTGCCCACCCACAAAACCATTTGGATCAAAGGTTTCATAGATGATCCCAAAGTTATTGGCTTGACCTGGGCCTTGTCCAAAACCAAAGGGCAATAGAATGCCGGTTGCGAGCCCTGGACCCGATTTAAAGGCAGGCATGAATGTATAAGCGAACAACAATGTCATCGCAATCCCGATGACACCTTGTAATAAATAAGTCGATACAATGACCATACCATTGTAATAGGCGTGGCTACGATTGGTCTTAATTTCGAATTTTTCATTCACTTTTAACCCCATCGCAATGAAACCCAAACCTAACGTATGATACGTAATCAGGTTTAAAAATTGGTTAAATTTGACGACCGAATCTACCGGTAAAGTGCCATTCACAGAAAGTGGTCGAAATACAACTTCTTTAATGATTAAGCCGATTAACCCTGCGATGACCGCTGTTGGCAATAATGACTTTTTAAATAGGGGAATCTTGCGTCTGATGACATTACCTAGTAACAATAGCACCGACAAAATAAGGAAATAAATAATGGCACCCCACGTAGCGAAAGACTCATAGTTCTGAATCATAGTTTAGAACCCTCCTTTGATATGTTTTCGCAAACATCACATATTTTAATGCATTGAATCGTTCATCACCAACAAAGAAATAGGTCTTAACCAGTTCTTTGTGATAAACGATGAGTGTGTGTGAATATTGTACCGCTGGCAAAATATCCTTGTAAAACCAGGTTTGAACTTCCCCTTGGATTGTAAAGGTGAAACGATCTGTATATAAAACCATGTGCGAATCGGACAATGGTATTTGTTTTCGTTTTAAGAGTTCATATGCTTTCGCATTTTCTTCAAATAGCGGTGTATCTACTTTTTGATCAATCAAATCCTCTACAACTTTGACTTGATGATCGTACCACAAAATGGTATTTGGATAATATTTGGTCGGCCCGATATTGTCAATTAAACCATAGGAATTCATCCGGTAGTGAAGATCTGACCCATGCTCGAAAATATCGTCTTTATCAGAATAAATCGTACCAATGCGATCGGTGACTGGGGAGACGAAGAAAGCACGTTCGATGTATTCAGCGTAATGTTTCCCACGGAATCTTCGGGGGTTAGCCATTTGCATATCTAAGTCATTGACAGACAATTGGTCGACAACAAACTGATAGATTTCATCGTTGGATAAATCTTTATATTCCTCATAGGTCCATGTGGTTTTAACATAGCCCCGCATCTTACCTCTTCTGTTGTGTACAGCCCATCTTGGACTGGTCAAATAACCACCTTCTAAGCGGTAAAATAATACGGGTAGCTTGAGGAGTTTGATCAATTTCGATATGGAGTAAGGCATGTACATGATGCGCCCTGAAAACGTGCGGTTGCCTTCTGGAAATATACCAATAGACCCGCCTGAACGCGCAACTTTGATCATGTTTTTAACCGTTTCTGTATCTGCTTTATATTTGGATTTTGAAATGGGTTGAACCAAGTAATACAGGATTTTGGAAATGACTGGGATAGAAAACAACATGTCAGAAGCGACATAATAAATCGGTTCTCTAAAACTCATAGCCAACAGTATCGGGTCCCAGTTGACGGTGTGATTACCCAAGATTAAATAAGGTCCTTTGGCTAGGCCCTTGTATTTTCTTCCAATGAATCGATACCTAAACCAAACAATAATTCTAAACAATGGTCTTAAAAGCGTGTATAATAAAACATGTCTAAATCTCTTTTTCATGGGATTACCTACCTAGATGAGGTGAGTCAATGTATTATATTCAAGCAAATGTTCAAACAGAGTTGGTCATCGATAAATCGAAATTTATCGCGCAGTTATATATCGTGCACTCGGTAGATGAAGCCAATGCCATCCTCGCTCAAGTGCGTGTATTACATCGTGAGGCCAATCATAATTGTTATGCCTACATCGTTCGTGACGGTAAAGAAGTGAAAGCCAGTGATGATAAAGAACCTGCAAAAACCGCGGGTGTCCCCATATTAGAGGTTTTAAAACACCACCAACTCACCGATGTCCTTTGTGTCGTCACACGGTATTTTGGGGGCATCAAACTGGGGGCTGGCGGGTTGATTCGAGCCTATACCAACGCAACCGTTGAAGCTGTTAAACTGGCGGTTTGTTACACATTAGTGAAAAAACCTTGGGTTAAAATCTATTTGCCTTACCATTTATTTGATACGTTTGTCTATCAAACCAAAGATACGATAACCATCTTGGATAAGTCCTTTGGTGAACATATCGAAGTGGATGCTGTATTGAATGAAATATCTATGGATACGTTGAAATCAAACTATCACCAGGTCAAGATGGTTGACCAAGGGATGGTGGATGTGAAAATACCTAAAATAGATTGAAAATACGTTCTACCATCGACGCCAGCAAATGCGCACCAATCAGGGTGATGATGATATAAAACGATCGAATATGCCAAGTTGAATTCGGCTTAAATGCCTTTTCAAATTGGCTTTTTTTTAACACTTCGATGATCCAAACTGCAGATACAGCGAAGGTGATAAAATAGACCGCATTGTCAAACATTATTTGGTACCAAAGAGACGGTCGCCACAGTCACCTAATCCAGGGACGATGTAGCCTTTTTCATTGAGTCTTTCATCCATCGCAGCCAGATATATATCGACATCTGGGTGGTCTTTTTGAAGTCGCTTAACGCCTTCAGGACAACCGACCAATCCAACAAAACGAATGTCGGTAGCCCCACGTCTTTTCACCATCGTGATGGCAGCGGATGCGCTCCCACCGGTAGCAAGCATTGGGTCTACCACCAATACAGCAGAATCTGCGATATCCAGAGGGAATTTCGCGAAATATTCATGAGGTTCTAAAGTCACTTCATCGCGATAAACACCGACATGACCGATGCGTGCACTTGGAATGATGTTGTGAATGCCTTCTACCATCCCAAGACCTGCCCTTAAAATCGGGACGATCACCACCGGTTTTTTAAGAACAAAGGCTGTTGTTGTCGTGATGGGTGTCTCAACTTGTTTAGGGACTGTTTCAAAATCTCTGGTAATCTCATACGTTACCAACATACCAATTTCGGATACCGTTTCTCTAAACTGCTTGGTCTCTGTAGCTTTGTCTCTAATCTTCGCCATCTTATGATCGATGAGCGGGTGTTTCAATACAACGACTTTACTCATTTGTAGTGCTCCTTTTCATATATCGATAATTTATCCAAACGTTTTTGATGTCTTGGTTCGTATGTTTCATTTCTAAAGGTCTCTACAAGTGAAACGGCAAGTTCATAAGGATGGGTTCTTCCCCCTAGTGCAATCACATTGGCGTTGTTATGTTGTTTTGCTAAACGAGCGGTATTTTCATCATAAATGAGGGCTGCTCTGACCCCTTTAACTTTATTGGCCGAAATGGAAATGCCAATCCCGGTCCCACAAATGACAATCCCGAATGCGTAATTGCCTGTCGCTACTGCTTCGCCTACTTTGATCCCATAATCTGGATAGTCTACCGAAGCCAATCCATCGGTACCAAAATCTTGATACGGGATTTGTTTTTCTTTAAAATACGCAATGAGTTGTTGTTTTAATTCAAACCCAGCGTGGTCACTGCCGATTGCAATCATAGTCACATTCTCCTATTCATTATGATAAGTATAACATTTTTTTCCTGTATCTTTAAAGATACAAAATCCTTAATTCAAAAAAAATATCAAGACCAAAAAGGCCTTGATATCCTATTAATATTTATAGTTATCGAACTTTTTACGTTCGTTGGTCCTTAAAATGCGTTTTCTCAAACGGATATTCTTCGGTGTGATTTCTACCAACTCATCGTCATTGATGAATTCTAAACAAGCTTCTAGCGACAATTCACGCGGTCTTTTTAAGACAACGGTGGTATCTTTACCCGCACTTCTCATGTTGGTCAATTGCTTTTCTTGTGTGACGTTTACAGCCAAATCAAACTCTTTATTCGCTACCCCAACGATCATGCCTTCATAAACAGATACGCGTGGTTCAACGAACATCGTACCACGGTCTTCTAAACGACCAATTGCGTAGGCGGTGGTCATACCTTCCAATAAAGATACTAACGCACCCGTGGAACGGTTACCGACATCGATGTGTTCAACCGGACGGTATTCGAGGTATGAGTGGTTCAAAATACCATAACCCTTGGTTGCTGTCATGAAATCAGTCATGAATCCAATCAACCCACGGCTAGGCATGGTATAGGTTAATCTGGTTTGGTTTTGATGTGAAATCATATTGCCCATGACCCCTTTACGAGCCCCCAGCATTTCGATGACTGTACCGACCACATCGATTGGACAGTCGACTTGAACGAATTCATACGGTTCATGTTTGACACCATTAATTTCTTGAATGATGACTTGTGGACGAGAAACTTGGAATTCGAAGCCTTCACGGCGCATGTTTTCAATTAAAATACCTAAGTGCAGTTCACCTCTACCAGAGACAATCCATTCTTCTTTGGTATTCAAACGTTCAACCCTTAAAGAAACGTCTTTTTGAGTCTCTTTATACAAACGTTCTTCAATTTTTGACGCGGTAACAAATTTGCCTTCTTTACCTGCAAATGGCGATGTGTTCGTACCAAATGTCATTTGAACCGTTGGTTCATCGATATGTAAAATTGGTAAGGCAATTTCTTGTCCTTGTTCACATACCGTTTCGCCCACGTTGATGTCAGTTAAGCCTGCAATCGCGACAATATCGCCTGCATAGGCTTCTTCGACTTCAATACGGGTTAGGCCTAAAAACGAGAATAATTTCTGTACTCTAAATGGTTTGATGGTGCCATCTAAACGTAAACAACTGACGTTTTGATTGACTTTGATGGTCCCTTGATAGATTTTTCCGATACCAATTCTACCCACATAATCGTTATAGTCTAACAACGCTGGTTGGAATTGAAGCGGTTTGTCTTTTTCTTGAGCCGGCGCTGGAACGTATTTGATGATGGTATCTAGTAAAGGTACCATGCTTTTAGCATCCTTAAATTCATGGTCAAAAGAAGCCAATCCTTTGATGCCAGAGGCATAAACGATTGGGAAATCCAGTTGTGACTCATCCGCATTGAGTTCAATAAATAAATCTAGAACCTCATTCACTGCTTCGAGTGGACGCGCAAATGCACGGTCGATTTTATTGATGACAACGATCGGTTTGAGTTTTGCTTCTAGTGCTTTTTTCAATACAAATCGGGTTTGTGGCATCGCACCTTCATAGGCATCGACGACCAAAACAACCGCGTCAACCATGTTCATGATGCGTTCAACTTCACCACCAAAGTCAGCGTGACCTGGGGTATCTAAAATATTGATTCTGTAACCCTTATATTCAATCGCGGTGTTTTTTGCAAGGATGGTAATACCGCGTTCTCTTTCGATATCATTGGAGTCCATAGCACGCTCTTGGATGAGTTCGTGGGTATTTTTACGCTCGGATTGTTTTAACAATTCATCGACGAGCGTAGTCTTACCGTGGTCGACGTGAGCGATGATTGCGACGTTTCTAATTTCCATAATTTCACTTCTTTCTTAAAGCCTTTATCATTATATCACAAACCCATTATTTACGTATTTTTTTTACACAAGTTTGAAAAAAAAGCGTTTTTACTGAAAACATTGAAATTAATTAAGTTATCGAGTATCATATAGCATGGAAGAGGTAACCCAATCATGATATTAACACCTGCAGTATTTGGAATGAAACACTTATCCGGTTCCTTAGTAACCATTGTATTCATCGTCTTGTTTTTATGGCTCTCTTTAAGACCCTCCGTCAATCGAAAAGTGATTTTGCGGATGAGTGCTTTGTTTTTAATCGCCTTAGAATTATTCAAATATACGTATACCATCGCAACCGATGGGAGCATCGGGGCATATATGTACCCATTCAATTTGTGTAGTTTTTCTCTTTATGTGATGCCGATTGTCGCTTTTGGTAAAGGTAAGTTTGCGAAATTCATGACACCATTCACTTATGCCGTTGGACTATTGGCTGGATTGTTGGTTTTGTTGTACCCATCAAATGTCTTGGGCAATTCAGACCAATGGTTCCCCGTCACGGAAGTATTGCCATTTCATAGTTTTATTTACCATGGCAATATGATTTTCTTCTCCGTGTATTTGGTGCTATCGAAACGCTATGTACCGAAGTTTATCCACTTCATTCAAGCATTATTTGTGTTGTTATTAGCCGCTGCTTTTGCGAACACACTCAACTTCATTTTGGATACCGATTATATGTTATTACACTATGGTAATGGCAGTCCATTCCAATTTGTCATCGAAGATGTCAGCTACGTTGCTTACCTTGGTGTAATGTCGCTGGTCGGTTTGGTATTGATTGTTTTGTTATTCTTACCCAGTGCATTCAAATCCAAAAAATAAAGGGCTATCGTTTAGCCCTTTTTCTTTGCCAATTTATAGAGTTCTTCGACCCCAAAATGGAGTTTGGTGACGATGTCTTTTTTGGTTTTTGGGAAAATCCAATAAGAGTCATCGGTGGTTGAAATATCTATGGCATCTCCACGGTTTTTATAGTTATATTCGATATGTAATCCATATAAAGAAAGCGGTTCTCGGATCAAATCAAAATTCGGATCAAAATACCCAGTGATCCAGAATCCATGCGTATCGTGAACCATTTTACCATCGCCTAGCACATGGAAACCTTTCGCATTCGGTAAAGACTCAATTCTAACTTCATCTTCGATACGGTAAGTGCCTTCAAGGATTTGCTTTTTGACTTGTTCGCGTTCAAATTCATACCAATCTGGGATGTGTGAGAACTCTGTTTCCCCTGTGGTGGCTTTTAAGACACCATAGACGTCTTGTTCATAGGTTTTACCACAAGCTTCACACCAGATGCGATTCTCAGCGCTATTCATTTGGTGCTCCGTTAAGCAACTAGGGCATTGATACAAGACCTTGTGTATATTTTTCATGCGGTCCTTGAAATCAATTTTTATTTTGTTGTCTTTTTGCCATTGGTACTCATCGTATTCAAAGGCTTTACGGATGCGTTCATTGATGACATCTACCGATAAATCTTTGAGTTCATCTTGATAAATGATTTGTGTCATATCTGCAGCCAGTGGTACATGACGCATGTCTAGATTCCATTGTGGTTGGGTCAAATAGTTCCCGTGCATGTTTAATACAACGACCGGTACATTAAGCATCTTACATAACTTGCCTAAAGAATCCGGTAAAATCGACGTCGTCCCAATCAAAGAATACCGTGCTTCAGGGTATAAAGCCACAATGCCATTGAGTTCTTCAAAGACATATTTAATGTGTTTTACCAACTTTAAATCATTGATGAATTTTCGTTTACAGATGGCACCTACACTTCTGAGTAAGTATTCTCCAAACAAGAAACCATCGATGGCCACAACCCAATTCAATCTTCTCGGGAAGGTTGCGACGGTGGTTACTTTAAAATCGATGAATGCGTGGTGCGTACACAAAAGCAGATAGGGTGGTTTTAATCCTTCCATATCTACCTTGTTGACTTTTAGTTTTCTTTTCCAAGTGGATGGAAATGACAAAGCCCAAGCCAGAGGCATTAAAACACGTCTTTCTTTGACGGGTTTTTTGTCCATATTAAACGGTGTTCGATCTAATTTTTTCATAGTTCCCCCGATGCAAGTTTACTCATATTATAGCATAGTAAAAAGAAAAAGTGAGGAAGTCTAAATTTCCTCACTAAATATGGTAATTGGTCTGGTCTATGATGGATAAAATATCGGATTCTTTGATTGAACCAATACGAATGAATTTAATCTCTGGTTCCGATAAGTCGATGGTGGTAGAACCAAGGTTGAGGTAGAAGTTATTATACTCTTCATAAATATAATCCACCTTGTCAGCGTAACCCATTTTGATTTTATTCAAATCCATCAGTAAGTCTTGGTCTTCACTTGAGAGTGATGTCGTAACCAATGGGCCATTCTTTTTGATCAAACTCAAAGCCCCACTGTGGTTTGGAATTCGAACAGCAATTTTGGCTTCTCCTGTTTTTTCAAAGTGTGGTTTTGTACTTTGTAGAATGATGGTGAGCGCACCTGGCCAAAAAGCCATCATCAGTTGTTTTGCGCGTTGATCAATCACGGCTAAATCATTGATGGATACCAACGTATCACACAATACGGCATAATTAAACTTGTCATTGTTTTTTAGCTTTGTAATGCGATTTAACGCTTCACTGTCATATAGTCGACAAGCGATACCAAAAGTTGTATCGGTAGGGAAGATGACAATTGAACCATCGGGCATAAACCCATCTTCAAAGGTATAATCATCAGGCATCATGAGCATTCACCTCAATGAGTGTCATTCGGTCTTTCCCAGATAAATCTTTGAGTTGGATGATGTTGGCTTTAGGATAATAAAATTTAGCCAACGCATACATCGCCTCGCGTTTATCATAGGCGTGTTCAAAAGCAATTAAGCCTTTGTCTTTAAGATAGTTTTTTGAATCCTTCAAGATCCGTTCATAGAAAATCATCCCAGTATCGCCACCAAATAGGGCGATGTTTGGTTCATGGGTTTTCACAATGTTCGCGACATCTTCTTGATTGGGAATGTAGGGTGGGTTGGAAACAATGATGTCAAACTTCATACCTTTAAGTGGCGATAACAAATCACCTGCATAAAAGCGTACATTGGCTTTCAATTTTTCGTTATTTTTTTGAGCAACAGCCAACGCTTTTTCAGATATATCGGCTGCCACGACATTTAGATTCTTTTCTTCTTTTGCCAATGTGATGGCAATGCATCCGGAACCTGTGCCAATATCACAAACATCGATCTTTTTGCCTTGATAGTGATCATCATAATAATACAAGACTTGTTCGACCAACTCTTCGGTTTCTTTTCTTGGAATCAAGACATCCTCATTGACGATGAAATCATACCCATAAAAGGTTTGATACCCAATGATGTGTTGGATTGGGGTATATGCCATATAACGTTCGATGCCTTCTAAAAAGAGGGCTTCAATTTTTGCGTCAACTTCTTGGTCAAATGCCAAATAAAATTGTGACGGGGTCAAATTAGAAACATGCATCAACAACCATTTTGCTGCTTCGGTTTCTAATTCTGTCGTCTCAATTTTCTTTTCGGCTTTCTTTAACAAACTTTTGTAGGTCATTCGACATCCCCTGCCAATTGTCTGCGTTGAAATTCATTGTGAAGTGGTTCTAACACCAATTCCAGTCTACCTTCCATGATGGCATCTAAACGCTGCAATGTCAGGTTGATACGGTGGTCTGTCACACGGTTTTGTGGGTAGTTATAGGTTCTGATTTTTTCCGAACGGTCACCACGCCCTACCAAAGAACGACGTTGTAACGATTCTTTATCGTGTTGTTCTTGAAGTATGGCATCATAAATTCTGGTCTTGAGTAATCTAAATGCTTTGTCTTTGTTTTCGTGCTGAGATTTACCTTCTTGACACGCCACCACTGTACCTGTAGGGACGTGGGTTAAGCGTACAGCGGACTTGGTCGTGTTGACCGATTGTCCACCTGGACCGGATGAGTTATAGGTATCGACACGAATATCGTTCCAGGACACATCGATTTCAACTTCTTCTGCTTCTGGCATGACTAAAACGGTCGCTGTTGAGGTATGAATTCTACCTTGAGATTCAGTTTCCGGGACGCGTTGAACGCGATGGACACCAGCTTCATATTTCAATGATGAATAAACGTTATCCCCTGAAATCATGAACTCTATGGAAGTAAAGCCCCCCATAGCGCCTTCATCGGCATTCAACATTTCAATCTTCCAACGATTCGCTTCTGCAAAACGTGCATACATGCGATACAAATCCCCAGCGAAAATATTGCCTTCATCGCCACCAGCAGCCCCTTTGATTTCAACGATGACGTTTTTATCATCATTCGGGTCTTTTGGTAATAATAAAATCTTCAATGTTTCTTCGAGTTGTTCTAATGCTGATTCAATCTCAATCAATTCTAAACTAGCCATTTCAGAAATCTCTGGGTCAGTGTCTTCAGCCATTAACTTTAAGCCTTCGATTTGGTCTTGTTTAGATAAATAGTTTTGGTATGTTTCTACGGTTTTTTCTAATGATCTTTGTTCCTTCATGAGCGCAGTCATTTTTTTGATATCTGCAGACACTTCCGGGTCCATCAATAGTTGTGTAATTTCTTGGTATCTTTTTAAGATAAGGTCTAATCTTTCAAACATGGTTATTCACTCCTAAGCCTTAATAATCATATCATATTATGGTGTTTTTTTCTATGAAAACCAAAAAATGCCTACTATTTTATTATGATGCGCATTTATGGTATAATCATAATAGATACTTAAGGAGGAAATACAATGAATAAACTAGAACAATTGTTGAACAAAGAAGTCGCGAATTTTGCAGTACTTTATACGAAGTTACACAACTTCCACTGGTACGTTAAGGGTCCTCTTTTCTTCCAATTACATGCTAAATTTGAAGAATTGTACGATCAAGTAACTGAAATTTATGATGAAATTGCTGAAAGAATTCTGATGATTGGTGGTAAACCTGTAGCAACCCTTAAAGGTAATCTTGAACTCGCAAGCTTAAAAGAAGCTACTGGACTAGAAACCAAAGATGAAATGATTAAATCTGTCATCAATGACTTTAGACAAGTCGACGCTGAACTAAAAGAAGGCATCCAATTGGCTGAAGCCGTTGAAGACGATGTGACTGTGGATTTACTCACAACAACCCGTGGGGCACTTCAAAAACACATTTGGATGTTGTCAGAACTTTTAAAATAACCGCTGTTTAGCGGTTTTTATTTTGGTTGTTTGGTGTTATAATGCGTTTAGGGAGTGATATCATGAAAAGACGTTTATTGGCAGCGATGCCGCTCATCAGTTTGTTATTATTTTTGACCGCTTGGTTATATTTTGAAAAATTAGAATTGGGTTTGACCTTTTTCCTTTTGATCCCATTATCGTGGATATTATTGACTGGCAATGTTTTGAAAAGATTATCCGAAGTCATGCCGTTTGTATCTTTAATGTTATTCTTGTGGCTTGGATTTGGGTTGGGTTATTGGCATCCAGGCTGGTTGGTATTCTTCTTAGTACCTCTCACCAATATCATCGTTGAACGAAAGATTGATGCGAGAAAAATGGTAGGGATATTGATCACAGCTGCTTACATTACGGTTGGTTTACTGTATGAAACATGGCACCCAACGTGGATTATGTTCTTACTCATACCGATCATCAATACCTTATTCTTCCCTCAAAAAAATGCTTATATGAGCTTTAAAACCACGGGGTTCCGATTTGGTAAAGTGGTCGATGTAGATACCGAAGACGATCGATAACAAAAATCGCATGGCGCGCGCCATGCGATATTTTTTTAGTTTCGTGGTTCATCATCACGTTGTGTGATTTGTAAGAAACGTGAGTATTCTTTCTCAAATTTATAGAGTAGGACGTTCCCAACAGAACCCTGACGATTTTTCGCAAACTGTAATTCTGTCTCTCCATTATCGACTTGACCGTGGGAATAATATTCATCACGGTATAAGAATAAGACGATATCGGCATCTTGTTCAATGGAACCGGACTCTCTTAAGTCTGCAAGTACCGGTCTTTTATCATCGCGTTTTTCTACGCCACGGGAAAGCTGTGACAGCGCCATGACAGGAATTTTCAACTCTCTGGCCATGGTTTTAAGTTGACGCGATATTTTCGCAACTTCTTCTTGACGATTGACATTGGATGAACCGTTTTTACCTTCATCCCCTTTGATCAATTGCAGATAGTCAATGACGACAAAATCGAGTTTGCCTTCTTGGCGAAGTTTACGGCATTTAGAACGGATATCTTGAACCGAAATGGCTGATGAATCATCAAAGAAGACATTGAGTCTGCCAAGAGACTCTACCGCTGTATCGACGAATTGCCACTCTTTTGGTGTCAATTCACCGGTTTTGATTCTTCTGTTTTCAACTCTGGATTCAGAAGCGAGCATACGGCCGACGAGTTGCTCATTACTCATTTCTAGCGAGAATACCGCTACGGATGCACCGCCGTTGGCGTTGTGTTTCGCAACGTTTAATGCGATGTTCATTGCAAAAGCACTTTTACCCATCGAAGGACGTGCCGCTAAAATGATGAGTTCTTCTGGTTGTAAGCCCGAAGTAATTTGGTCAAACATAGAAAATCCTGAAGATAATCCAGTTAAAGCACCTTTATTACGTCTGCTTTCGGCTTTTTCTTTAACTTCATGAGCGACTTGATCGATTCTGACAAATTCACTGGCTTTACGACGTCTAACCAGTTCGAAAATTTTCTTTTCTGCATCGTCAATAAATTCAGTGGCTTTGATTTGGTCATTGAACCCATCTTCCATGATGCGTGAAGCAGCATCAATCACTGCACGTTTTAAGGCGTAGTCTTTAACGATGTCGACGTAAGCATCTAAGTTTGCTGTGGTTGGAACCAAGTCTGTGATTTCGGACAAATAACCCACACCGACTTCTTTCATCGCACCCATTTGAGCAAGTTCAGTCGATACGGTCGTATAGTCGAGTTTGTCTCCACGATTATAGAGATTTCTTAAGGCAAAAAAGATTTTTTGATTTCTTCGATCATAAAAATCTTCATCATTCAATTTATCCAATAAACCCACCATAACCGATGGACTTAAGAATACCGAACCTAGAACCGATTGTTCGGCTTCTAGGCTAAATGGCATGATACGGCTCATCAATTCACCTTATTTCTCTAATACATTGATTTCAAATTGTGCTTTAACTTCCTTGTGTAACGATACGGTTGCTGTATAAATACCGACAGAGTTGATTTCGGAGGTCAATTCAACTTTCTTCTTATCCAATCGGATGCCGGTTTGTTCTTCAAAAGATTCGACGATTTGTTTGGTGGTTACACTACCGAACAATTTCCCATCATTACCAATATTGATAAAGATGTTGACGGATTTGGATTCAATTTCTTGTTTCAACTTATTCATGAGGGCGAGGTGTTCAGCTTCGCGTTCTTTGATGAGTTGTTTTTCTTTTTCGATGGCTTTGATATTTTCATCCGAAGCAAGGATTGCTTTACTTGAAGATAGTAGGAATGTACCATAGCCATTCGCTACATCGATGATGTCATCCTTTTTACCTCTGCCTTTAACGTCTTCTGTTAATATTACTTTCATTCTTTCATCTCCCTCTTCGTGTTCTCTTAAGAGCAACGTCTTCAACGATTCAAACACTTCTGGAATCGTTTGATTTTTAATTTGTGTGGCAGCACTGTTCAAGTGACCGCCACCGCCCAATTCTTCCATGATGATTTGGACGTTTATTTCATCATAACTGCGTGCGGAAATACCAATCGATTCCTCATCGACCCTCGCAATGGTAAAGCCTGCCTTCACACCTTCAATCTCAAGGATTTTTTGTGATGTTTGGGCAAGCAAAACACGGTCTCTAACCACATTTGACTCATCTACGACCACAGCAAATCCTTTGGTAACGACTTGAACATTATTGAGTAATTCGTTGATCAATAATGTGCGGTCCAAATCGAGTCTTAACCACTCTTTGACACGTACAGAAGAGGCTTCATGTTCTTTCAAATAAGCGGCTGCACCAAACGTTCTGGTCCCGGTTCGATAGGAGAATTCGTTGGTATCGACGATGATTCCACCATACATGATGGTTGCTTCAATGGGTAATAAATCGATGTCTTTTTGATAAAACTCCATCATTTCTGCGACCAATTCAACGGAGGATGATGCGTATGGTTCTACATAAGTAAAAATCGATTCAAACGTATTTTCACCATGTCTGTGGTGGTCAATACATGCGATTTTCTTCGCTTGTTTGTATACTTCTTGATTGGCGACGATGTTGGGTGATTGTGTGTCGACGATGACAAGTAAGGTATCATTGTTCATGAATTTTAAAATATTCTTGGACTCGTCGAGTTGTGTGTATAAATGTGGTGATTCTTCTTTTAAGTATGGCACGATTTTTTTAACGGTGTTGTCCACTTCAGGGATGTCAAATACGATCTTCACTTCTTTTTTAGAAGCAGAAGCCATTTTAAAGACCCCAATCATTGCACCTAAAGCATCGATATCCGCAAACTTATGGCCCATGATGACGACGTTAGAGGATGCTTCGATGAGTTCTCTAAAGTTTTGTGATTGAATACGAACGTGTACCCTTGAACTCTTTTCAGAAGCGTTGGATTTACCACCGAAGTAAGCGATCTTCTCATTTTGAATATTGACAACTGCTTGGTCCCCACCACGTTTTTCGGCGAGTTCAATGGCATTTTGAGCGAGTGTCCCCAACTCTTCGAATGAAACTTCCCAACAGGCAATCCCGATGGACGCTGAAATACGGATGCGGTGTTTTGCTGACACCTCACGAATGCGGTTCAATATTTCAAATTTATTGGCCATCACTTTTTGTAGTTCTTCATAGTGCATCGCAATGGTCATGCGGTCTTCGGTATACAATTTAATATACCCTTTATGTTCTTGAATCCAGTCGGTGATGATCCCTAGATATTCACCGCGGATATTGGATTTTTCATAAATATCGAATCCCGACAATGCTTCTTCAACGTTATCGAGATAAATGACACCGAATGCGGTGGATCGTTTGAGGTATTTGTCTTTGATATCTTCACGAGAAGTCACATCAAACAAATAAACAGCTTGGTTATTCTTGCTGCTGATGGCGTCATAACGCTTATCCCCTACAGCAAATGTGGTCACCGATGCTTGGTCTTTAATCAAACTACCTAAGCTTTCATGAAGTTGACCAACCAAGGCGTTTTCGATGTCAAAACCGAAAATTTTATTGGCGAATGGGTTACTCCATTTGACTGTGAAATTATCGTTGTCATAAAGAAAAATCCCAATGGGTAGTTCATTAAAGGCTTCATCCCCAATTTGCTTCACATGGTATGACAAACTCGACCACGCGGTCAATCGGGCATTGAGCGATTTGATCTTTTGTTTACGGTTGTGGTTTAAAATAAATTCAATCGATACGACAATCGCGCCAAAAAACGCCATTATGATGGCATAGTATAGAACGAAATCCATATTGTTGAATGCGCCGTGTTGATAAGCAATGATGCCCGCTGTAATCAATCCTGCAATCGATAATAGCAGTGCAATAATCCTTCTCATGGCCTCACCTACTTTACTTAATTATATCGAAAAACCGCTATTTTATCAATAAAAAAAGACTTTGATAACAAAGTCTTTATAGTGGTATTATTCTTTAACGTATGGAAGTAGTGCCATATGTCTTGCACGCTTGATCGCGGTTGCAAGTGGACGTTGCCATTTAGCTGATGTTCCAGTCACACGACGAGGTAAAATTTTGCCTCTGTCGGAAGTGAAACGCTTTAATAGTTCAACATCTTTGAAATCGATATGATCAACTTTATTTTGTGTAAAATAGCACACTTTACGACGTCTTTTAAATCCGCCTTTTTGTTGCATACTAAGCCTCCTATTAGAATGGTAAATCTTCTTCTGTAGCTAGACTCTTTCCTTTGCTGATGAATGGGTCTTCTTCCTCTGGTTCGTAACTTGGTTGAGTAGGTGCGACATCTCGTTTACTTTCAAGAATTTGAACTGAGTCACAAACGACTTCGGTAACATAACGTGTTTCACCATTGTTGGTTTCATACGTTCTCGTTTGAATGCGACCTTCTAAACCTAGAAGTGCGCCTTTTCTAACATAATTGCCCATGAATTCTGCTTGTTTGGACCATGCCACGCATTGGATAAAATCTGCTTGTTTTTCACCTTGGTCATTCGAAAATTGACGATTGACTGCCAATGTAAATGACACCACAGGTGTGTTACTTTGTGTTCTTTTTTGTTCTGGGTCTTTGGTTATACGCCCAACTAAAACAACTCGGTTAAGCATTGAATTGCGCCTCCCTTATTATTCGCCGTCTTTAACAACGATGTAGCGAATAACTGTTTCTGTAATACGGATGACACGATCGAATTCAGCGATTGCTTCATTGGTTGCATTCACTAGACTCCACACATAATAACCTTTTTTCATGTGTTCGATTTCATACGCTAGCTCTTTCAATCCGATCTCTTTAAGCTCTAAAACTTCGGAACCTCTTTCTGTGAAGATGTTGCTTAAGTTAGCAACAAGGCTCTTGATTTGTTCGCTTTCAAGGTCAGGACGAATGATGTACATAATTTCGTATTTCTTCATTCTAATTTCCTCCTTCTGGTCTATTGGCCTATAGATGAACTACAGGCAAGGATGGTCGATAAAAACCATGCTTTGATATTATATCATAGATAAATCTATATGACAAACGTTTTTTGTCATTTTGTAAGCAGTTTTAATAACATTTGATAGACCACTTTTTTCGCATGTTCAATGATGGCTTCTCTACCTTCATTTTTTAGTTGCAAGTGATAACTATAGGATTCTCCTTGATAGTAAAAGGCAAACCACACTTCACCCACTTGTGAATTGGCTTGTGCTGTGGGTCCAGCATTGCCTGTGATGCCAACACCGACTTCGGCTTTTGCTATGGTTGCGATATTTTTTGCCATTTCAATGGCGATGACTTTAGAAACCACACCATGGACATCAAACAACATTTTTGGAATACCCAACACCGTTTCTTTGGCCAATTCCGAGTAGGTTACCACACTGTAGTCTAGGATCGATGATACATTGGGAATCTTCACAAGTTCAGACACAAGTGCGCCACCAGTCATGGATTCAGCAAAAGCAATCTTATACTCATATTCCATCAAAATTTGGGCTACTTTTTGAACGTCACTCATCGTGTTTTATCCTTTAGTGGTATCGCAAATTTGAGTGCTTTATAGGCGTCATATCCTAATCGGAAAACCGCGCCATTATAAAGTTTTAGGGTGACGAAGTATTGTTCATCCATGTGTGGATCTTGATCTAAAAATGTTTCAAATATGCGTTGATATTTTGGATTCAATGGTTTTTTATTGAGAGGTAAATCACGCTTCGATGATATGTAGTGTTCAACCTCAGATATGTCAATTAAGACACGTGATTGATCGTTTTTTTCAGCGTCGATCACACGCAAATTAACAGGTTTATCTGCGCTAAATATACGTGGTAACTGGTACTTAGTATCCTTAAAATAATCGTCGATAAATAGCAAGTGATGTCCGTCGGTCAATAGATAAATTTTGTTGGATTTGAGTGTTCGAACATGTGGTGAACGGTGTTGCCCGATATAGTATAAATCATAATGATCTAGTCCACTGAACTTGGTTTCATAAAAAGTATCTACAGCGTTCAAGTATTGGTGAATACGGATGTATTTTGGCAATATTGCATATAGAATCAATCCAATCAATAATCCGACGGCGAATACATAAACAACGAGTGGCGAGACCGGTTTTAATCCGTCCACAGCTGCGAGGGCCAAAAACAATAAAATAGTTAAAAGCCACAAAGTGTATAGAAAACTGCGTGCAGATGAAGGCGCTAAATACATTTTTTTGGCTAATTTTTCTATGCTTTTATCGTTTAATGGTTGACCCGTTTCGATTTTAAATAACATGCTGCTGAATGTCATGATTGCCTCCTATACAGTGATGCTGACTTGGACTGTTACGAATTGATTATTGGTATATCTTCTCACTGTCAAATTCAGTGTATCACCAAACTTCATCCCTGACAATAACAAACCCAAAGATTCTAAATTGACAATGATTTCATCATTCACATAGGTGATGATATCATGTTCAAACAGCTTACCTACCGCTGGTCTGAGCGGAACAATTGAATCCACATATACCCCAGCAGTTTGCGTTTCTTCAATAAATTCCGGGCGAATACCACCGAATTTATTGGTGATTGCATCTGCAATATTCATCACAGTAATCCCAATTTTGGCGGATTCAAACACAGAAGTTTGGGTTACCCTTAAACTGGTGACCACAGATCTCGCAACCGTCATCGAAATGGCGAACCCAATGCCATCCACAGCAATCTCTCCATCTTTCGTGACTGTGGTTGTACGTTTCCATGTATTGAAACCAAGTAAATTACCTGCCAAATCAAATAGTGGTCCACCACTATTGCCTGGATTGATGGCTGCGTCGTGTTGAACGATTCTGTTATTTCGAGTTCTCCCAACGATACCAATCGTAGCTGTATTGAAGAAATCTAAATCGAGTGGTGTACCGATGGCGATGACAAATGAACCCACAACAGGGGTGACGATTTTATTGCCAGAAAACTGATCCACACCATAATATGGCAAATCATCTGTTGTATTGAATGTGACTAACGCTAGGTCCTCAGGTTCATGTACAGCAAACGGTGTAGCGTTATAATATTTAGCACCATTATAAATGCGAATATGGGCTTGAGATTCAACCACATGATAATTGGTAATCACATAATAAGTGTATGTACCAGAAGCATCCACGCGGTCATAAATTAAACCCGAACCGTGACCTACTTTGCTGGCATAATTGCTTTCTTCGTAGGAGACCACCGCGACGGTCATCGGTGACACACGGTCATAAATTTCAGTGATTTGTGATTGTACATCCGCCAGTGTATAGGTTGTTGATTCCCTTTGAACACACCCAGAAAGTGTGAATATAAATATAAATAATAAACTGAATATCATTATTTTTTTCATGATAAATCCTCCACTAAACCAAATAAACGAATCGCGTTTTCTGATGTTTTTTTGGATATTTCTTCCTTTGAAACACCTCTAAGTCGAGCGATTTCTTCGACCACTAAGTGCGTATAAGCAGGTTCATTTCGTTTGCCACGATGAGGTGCTGGTGCCAAATAAGGGCTATCTGTTTCTACCAGTAGTCGCTCTATCGGTATGCGTTCTGCTACAATTTTAGCAGTCATATTATTTTTGAATGTGACCGGTCCACCGATACCAATATAAAGACCCAAATCCATGAACTTTACGGCCCAATCTATGTCTGCACTGAAACAGTGCATGACCCCTTTTAAACCAGGGTAGTGTCTAATCACATCGTAAATTTCTTGTGCACTATCGCGCATGTGGATAACCACAGGTAAGTTGAGTTCGATTGCCAAATCCAGTTGCTTCTTAAATATCTTGATTTGAAGTGGTAAGTTATCTTTCACCCAATATAAATCCAACCCAATTTCACCAATAGCAACCACCTTAGGGTGTTTTAATTGTTGTTTTAATAGTTCCAAATCTAACCCTTCATGGACATCGGCTGGATGAACCCCAACCGTCGCATAGAGCGCTTTGTATGAAGTTAATTCAATCCCGCGTTGATTGGCCTGTTTATTCATGCCGATAACCACTATTTTTTGAACATCCGCCGCTAGAGCACGATTCAAAACCGCCTCAATTTCAGCACTGAATTCATCGATATTTAAATGTGCATGTGTGTCGATAATCATAATATCACCTAAGAAAAATGTCTCATTTTTACATTTGACTATATCCATTTTATCATAAGATAAACACGATTGATTTTAAAAAGAAAAAACCACACAATTGCTTGTATGGTTTTAGAAGTTGGTTTCAATTATTCAAGAATCTTGACAACGGAACCCGCGCCGACAGTACGTCCACCTTCACGGATAGAGAACTTAGTACCTTCTTCGATAGCGATTGGGTGGATAAGTTCAACGATCATGACTGTGTTGTCCCCTGGCATAACCATTTCTGTACCTTCTTGTAAAGTGATGACACCAGTGATGTCAGTTGTACGGAAATAGAATTGTGGTCTATAGTTGGAGAAGAACGCTGTATGACGTCCACCTTCTTCTTTTGAAAGAACGTATACTTGTGCTTCAAACTTAGCATGCGGTTTAACGGAGCCTGGTTTAGCCAATACTTGACCTCTTTGGATCTTATCACGGGTAATACCACGTAATAACGCACCAATGTTGTCACCAGCTTCTGCTCTGTCTAATAATTTACGGAACATTTCAACGCCAGTAACGACGGTCTTTAATGTGTCATGGATACCAACGATTTCAACTTCGGTGTTGATGTTGATTGTACCACGTTCAACTCTACCTGTAGCAACAGTACCACGACCTGTGATGGTGAATACGTCTTCTACTGGCATTAAGAAAGGTTTGTCGATTTCGCGAACTGGGTTGTCGATATAAGTATCAACAGCGTCCATCAATTCTTCGATTTTGCCAACCCATGCAGCGTCGCCTTCAAGTGCTTTCAAAGCGGAACCACGGATGAATGGGATTTCATCGCCTGGGAAGTCATATTCAGAAAGTAATTCGCGTACTTCCATTTCGACTAAGTCGATCAATTCTTCGTCGTCAACCATGTCGCATTTGTTTAAGAATACAACAAGTTTAGGCACGCCCACTTGACGAGATAGTAAGATGTGTTCGCGAGTTTGTGGCATAGGGCCGTCTGCTGCAGAAACTACTAAGATACCACCGTCCATTTGAGCAGCACCAGTGATCATGTTCTTGACATAGTCAGCATGTCCTGGGCAGTCAACGTGTGCATAGTGACGCTTTAAAGTTTGGTATTCGATGTGTGCAGTATTGATGGTAATACCGCGTTCTTTTTCTTCAGGTGCACTGTCGATAGAAGCATAGTCTCTAACTTCAGCTAAACCTTTTTTAGAAAGAACTGTTGAAATAGCTGCGGTTAATGTTGTTTTACCATGGTCAACGTGGCCAATGGTTCCAACGTTAACGTGCGGCTTAGTACGTTCAAATTTTTGTTTTGCCATTTTTTTATTCTCCTTATAGTGTGTGTTTTTTTCTTAGTTTGTACCAACTATTATTTTATATCAAATAATATGTTTTTGCAAGTACCTAGGCGTTACGCTTCTTGATGATTTCTTCAGCGATGGACTTCGGTGCTCTTTCGTAGTGGTCGAATTGCATCACGAATGTTGCACGACCTTGTGAGTTAGAACGTAATGCGGTAGCGTAACCAAACATTTCAGATAGTGGAACGTTCGCTTTAATACCAATCGCGTTACCTCTAGATTCTTGTGCTTCAAGGCGACCTCTACGGGATGTGATGTCACCAATGACGTTACCAACATATTCATCTGGTACAACGATTTCGACTTTCATGATTGGTTCAAGGATGGTTGCGCCACACTTGTCTTTAGCACCTTTAAGTGCGATGGCAGCAGCAATCTTATAAGCCATTTCTGAGGAGTCGACATCATGGTAGGATCCATCGAATAATGTCGCTTTAACGTCCATGACTGGGTAACCAGCCAAGATACCGTTAGGTAGTGCTTCTTCAAGACCTTTTTGGACAACGCCAATGTATTCTCTAGGCACGGTACCACCCACGACAGCATCCACGAATTCGAAGCCTTTGCCAGGGTTTGGTTCAAACTTGATCCAAACGTGACCATATTGACCTCTACCACCGGATTGACGGATGAATTTACCTTCAATATCGGCAGTACCTGTGATGGTTTCACGGTAAGAAACTTGTGGTGCACCCACGTTTGCTTCTACCTTAAATTCTCTTCTCATACGGTCAACGATGATATCAAGGTGTAATTCACCCATACCAGCGATGATGGTTTGACCAGTTTCTTTATCGGTAAATACACGGAAAGTTGGGTCTTCTTCAGCAAGTTTTGTTAACGCATTAGACATCTTGTCTTGGTCGTTCTTGGTTTTTGGTTCGATTGCGATGTTAATAACAGGCTCAGGGAACTTCATGGATTCAAGGATAATGGTATCTTTTTCACTCGCAAGTGTATCCCCTGTAGTGGTATCTTTAAGACCAATCGCTGCAGCGATATCGCCCGCGTAAGCCTCTTTGATTTCTTCTCTATGGTTCGCATGCATTTGTAGCAAGCGGCCTAGACGTTCTCTCTTACCTTTGGTGGTATTCAAGATGTATGAACCTTGTTGAACTGTACCTGCATATATTCTAAAGAATGTTAGACGGCCAACGAATGGGTCTGTCATAACTTTGAAAGCAAGCGCAGTGAATGGTTGTGAGTCATCGGTTGCACGGTGCATTTCTTGACCGTGTTCATCGTGACCAACAACGTCAGCGATGTCGGTAGGTGCAGGTAGATAATCTACGACTGCGTCTAGCATCAACTTAACGCCTTTGTTTTTGAAAGCAGATCCGCAGATGACTGGGAAGAATTCAACGGAAAGGGTACCCTTACGGATGGCACCTTTTAATACCTCAGGAGAAATTTCTTCACCATCAAGGTATGCAACCATCATGTCTTCATCAAATTCAGCAACCGCTTCAATGAGTTCAATTCTCTTTTGTTTAACAATGTCCATTAACTTTTCAGGGATAGCAATTTCAGTTGAATTTTCTTCTGCGTTACCATCGAAATGGTATGCTTTCATCGACACGATGTCGATGATCCCTTCAAAGAATGTTTCAGATCCAATTGGAATTTGGATAGGGGAAGCCTTAACCCCTAAACGGTTGTGGATGGTTTTGATTGAATAGAAGAAATCGGCACCAGTCTTATCCATCTTATTGACGAAAATGACACGTGGGACTTTATATTCAGTCGCTTGTCTCCAAACGGTTTCTGTTTGTGGCTCTACGCCAGCTTGTGCATCTAGAACTGTAACAGCGCCGTCCAATACTCTTAAGCTACGTTGAACTTCAACCGTGAAGTCGACGTGCCCTGGGGTATCGATGACGTTAATACGGTGACCTCTCCAATAAGCAGTGGTAGCTGCTGATGTGATCGTAATACCGCGTTCTTGTTCTTGTTCCATCCAGTCCATTTGGGATGCACCATCGTGTGTTTCACCCATTTTGTGGATTTTACCAGTGTGGAATAGAATGCGTTCTGTAGTTGTTGTTTTACCCGCGTCAATATGGGCCATAATACCGATATTACGAGTCTTATTTAAAGGAAATTCACGAGGCATACTAATAACTCCTTCTGATTACCAACGGTAATGTGCGAAAGCTCTGTTGGCTTCGGCCATTCTGTGGGTATCTTCACGTTTCTTGACTGCTGCGCCTTGTCCATTTGCAGCGTCCATAATTTCTTTCGCTAATTTTTCTTCCATGGTTTTTTCATGTCTTAAGCGAGAGTAGTTGATCAACCATCTAAGACCTAAAGTTGTTTTACGCTCAGCACGCACCTCAACTGGAACTTGATAGTTTTGTCCGCCAATACGTCTTGAACGTACTTCAAGTACTGGCATGATATTTTTTAATGCTTCATTGAAAACTTCGATTGGTTCACGACCGGTTTCAGCTTTAATACGATCAAAAGCACCGTATAAAATACCTTGAGCCGTGCCTTTTTTACCATCTAGCATGATTGTATTGATAATACGTGTTACAAGTTTAGAATTGTAAATTGGGTCAGGTAAAACATCACGTTTAGCGATATGTCCTTTTCTTGGCATATTTATATCCTCCTTTCAGATATACTGAATAATTTTAAATTAGATGTTATTTTTTCTTTGCTGGTGTAGCGGTTTTTCCTGCTGGTGCTTTTCCTGCTGGAATCGCTTTAGGACGTTTAGCACCGTATTTTGAACGGGCTTGTTTACGGTTAGCAACACCAGAAGTATCTAATGTGCCACGAACGATGTGGTATCTAACCCCTGGTAGGTCTTTAACACGACCACCACGGATAAGGACGACGCTGTGTTCTTGTAGTGAATGTCCTTCACCTGGAATGTACGCGTTGACTTCGATACCGTTAGATAATCTAACACGCGCATACTTACGTAACGCTGAGTTTGGTTTCTTAGGTGTCATGGTAGTGACACGAACGCATACCCCGCGTTTTTGTGGTGAGTTAACACTTGTTTCTTTCTTCTTAAGCGTGTTTAATCCAATCCCTAGGTATGGGGCTTTAGATTTTGTTACCTTGTCTTGTCTACCGTCTCTAACGAGTTGTGCAATTGTAGGCATTGTTTTCTCCTTTCTAGATTAACACATGACCGTGTGTTTCTTTTTTTTCTCAAAAAATTTATTTTGGCTTTATGAAGGGCCAAAATGAATTGGGCTGAGACTCTTTTTTACAGCGTTTTTATTATACCTTTTATGGTTTTCAATGTCAACCATTTTTATCAAAATTATTGTAAATAATAAGGCGCGTACGTGAGCACGCGCCTATATCGACTTAAATTTACGCTTGTTCGAATTCTTCGTCATCAATGACCGGTTCTTCGTAGTGGAAGTACTTGTCTTTGAGGATACCTGTACCTGCTGGGATCAAGCCACCAATGATGACATTTTCTTTTAAGCCGTGCAATTCATCGGTCTTGCCGTGAATAGCAGCGTCTGTAAGGATACGTGTCGTTTCTTGGAAGGATGCAGCGGATAAGAAGGAGTCGCTTTGTAAGGAAGCACGGGTAATACCCAAGAGTTCAGGTTGACCCACTGCAGGACGTAATCTAGCAGCGATGGCTTTCTTGTTGGCAGCTTTAAATTCTGCGATAGAAACCTTCGAACCTGGGAGTAATTCGGTGTCGCCTTCAAATATGACAGAAATCTTTCTAAGCATTTGATGCACGATGATTTCGAAGTGCTTATCGCTGATTTCTACCCCTTGAGCACGGTATACTTTTTGAGCTTCTTCAACGATGTATTTTTCAACCGCTTCCGCAGAAGATACGCGGAGTAATTCTTTCGGATGGATTGAACCCTTGTTTAGACGGTCCCCAGCCTTGACGACTTGGTTCTTCTTCACTAAGAGTTGAGCACTGGAATCTAACGTATATTTGTATTCTTTCGGTTCACCATTTTGTGTTTGGTCAGAAACGATGGTTACCACGGAGCCTGCCTTAGACGTTTCAATCATTCGAACTTTACCCGCAACTTCAGAGATCACAGAGACCCCTTTAGGTTTACGTGCTTCGAACAATTCTTGAATACGTGGGAGACCGGCGGTGATGTCGGATGCCGAAGCAACCCCACCCGTGTGGAATGTACGCATGGTTAACTGAGTACCTGGTTCACCAATCGATTGTGCAGCGATGACCCCAACGGCTTCCCCAACTTCCACAGATTTGTTGGTTGCGAGGTTTCTACCATAGCATAGTTTACATACGCCATTGACAGAATTACATGTGAGGACGCTACGGATTTCAACAGACTTCACGCCTGCTTTAACGACCACTTCGCCAAGTTCATTGGTGATGAGTTGGTTACGGTCGACTAAGACTTCTTTGGTGGTTGGATGGATCACCGGTGAGGATGCATAACGGCCAATGATACGGTCGAATAAAGCAACCGTTTCTTTTCCGTCATTGTCACGGATGGCTTCCATGACAACACCTTTTTCGGTTTGGCAATCTTCTAGGTCAACGATCACGTCTTGTGAAACGTCAACTAAACGTCTGGTCAAGTAACCCGATTCCGCGGTCTTTAACGCGGTATCGGTCGAACCTTTACGCGCACCGTGGGTGGAAATAAAGAATTCGGATACAGATAGACCTTCTCTAAAGTTTGCTTTAACTGGGATTTCAATGGTTTCCCCGGTAGGGTTGGTCATCAGACCGCGCATACCAAGTAATTGCGAGAAGTGCGATTTGTTACCACGCGCACCGGAGTCAAATATGATGAATAATTGACCAGTGGTGTCGAACTCGCTCATGACGCCCGCTTGAATATCTTCCCCAGCGACTTTCCATTCGTTGACAACCAATTTCTTACGTTCAGATTCGGTAAGGACGCCATCATCAAAGTATTCGTCGATTTCAGCAATCTTCTCTTCGGCTTGTTTTAGACGTTCTTGTTTCTTGGTATAAACGACCATGTCAGAAGCCGATACGGTAATACCAGCCACGGTAGAATATTTGAATCCAAGGTCTTTCAAACGGTCTAGCATCTTCGAAGTTTCATTGATTTGGAATTGTTTGAATACTTCCGCAATGATTAAGGATAAATACTTCTTATCGAATGGTTTAGGTAGAGGCATCTCTTTGATGAGTTCTCTGACATTTAAACCTTTCTTAATGAAATATTTGTCTGGTGTTTTATCGACTAAGTTCGATGAACTTGGTTCGTTTAAAAATGGGAAGCTTGGTGGTAAGATTTGGTTGAATATCGCCTTACCGAGTGTGGTGACTAAATACGCATTTCTTTGTGCTTCAGTGAACGCATGTGGTAAGGTTTTTGGATCAAACACAATTAAAGTATGGAGGGTAATTTCACCGTTTTTATAAGCCATATAAGCTTCATCGTAACCGGTATAGAAATGACCTTCGTTTGGTTCATTGCGTTTGGACATGGTTAAGTAGTAGTTACCCAAGACCATATCTTGAGATGGGGTAACGACCGGTTTACCATCTTTAGGGTTCAAAATGTTATTGGAAGCCAACATCAACAATCTCGCTTCGGCTTGTGCTTCGTGAGAAAGTGGGACGTGGACCGCCATTTGGTCACCGTCAAAGTCCGCGTTGAACGCCGTTGTAACGAGTGGGTGTAGACGGATTGCTTTACCTTCAATTAATTTAGGTTCAAAGGCTTGAATCCCAAGTCTGTGGAGGGTTGGCGCACGGTTTAACAACACTGGATGTTCTACAACAACCGCTTCTAATGCGCTCCATGCATCATCATCTAATGCTTCATAGGAACGTTTAGCCGCTTGGATGGTTTCTTTACGTTTGGTGAGTTCTCTTAAAACGAATGGTTTGAATAATATGATTGCCATTTCTCTTGGGATACCACATTGGTACATTTCAAGGTCTGGTCCGACGATGATGACGGAACGACCTGAGAAGTCCACGCGTTTACCAAGTAAGTTTTGACGGAAACGACCTTGCTTACCACGAAGCATATCGGATAAGGATTTCAAGTGTCTATTTCTTTCAACAACGGCTTTCTTACCACGTTTAGCGTTATCAATCAAAGCGTCGACCGCTTCTTGTAACATACGCTTTTCATTCTTCATAATTAAGCGTGGCGCATTTTGTTCTTTTTGACGTTTGAGACGGTTGTTACGGTTTAAGATACGACGATACAAGTCGTTTAAGTCGGTAGTTGCGAAACGACCACCATCCAAAGCAACCATCGGACGAATGTCTGGTGGGATGACTGGTAGTACGTCTAATACCATCCATTCAGGTTTGTTGTCTGAATTGTTGAAGGCTTCAACGACTTCGAGTCTCTTGATGACACGGTCACGTTTTTGTTTCGATGGGGATTTAAGTTTACGTCTTAACGACTTCACTTCTTTGTCTAAATCGATGTCTTGTAAAAGCTTTTTAACGGCTTCTGCACCAGTCATCGCTTTGAACTTATTGCCATATTGTTCGTAGTATTGGTTGTATTCCATTTCCGAAAGAATTTGTTTCTTCGACAATGGGGTATCCCCTGGGTCAGTGACGATGTAGCTTGCTAAATAAACGACTTCTTCAAGGTCTTTCGCTTTAATATCGAGTAATAAAGCCAATCGAGAAGGGGAGTTCTTTAAGTACCAAGTATGAACGACTGGGGCTTCAAGTTCGATGTGTCCCATACGTTCTCTTCTGACTTTGGATTCTGTGATTTCAACGCCGCACTTGTCGCAGATTTGACCTTTGTCCAAGTTACGTTTTTTACCACATAGGCATTGATAATCTTTGGTTGGACCGAAAATACGTTCGCAGAATAGACCGCCTTCTTCAGGTTTTAAGGTTCTATAGTTGATGGTTTCGTGTTTTAAAACTTCACCATAGCTCCAAGAACGAATTTCATCTGGAGAAGCCAATCTGATCTTTAAGTGGGAATAGTCGGTTGACCCATACGCTTTGTTTTTAGGTTTTGCTTGAGCTGCTTTGACATACGCATCGACACTGATTGGGGTGTTGATGTGGGTTTCAGCTTCAACGTCTTGGACCAAATCATCTGCATGGTGGTGGTCATGGACCAACGCTTCTTTTTCAGGAAGCACTACGCCATACATATTAAATAATTTCGCAAGTTCGTCGTATAAGAGTCCGTCATGATTAATGATGTCATGAAGGGCTTCTTTAGATAATGCCAATAAGGCTTTCGTTTCAACAATACCGAGTTCATTTAAAGCTCTTTCTAATTCTTTTGAGAGGGCTAGGTTTTCAACAGCACTTGGCAATACGTACTTCTTTAAGACAGGCACGACTTCGTTAAAAGCCGCATCTGTCTTTAAAAGTAAACGCAATTCTTTAAGTGTGAATGTATTGAAATCTTCTAAGGTATCGATCCCCGAAAGGGTTAGGTATTCTGTGGTTTCTGCAGATAATTTTAAATCTACAATGGACACTTTTTTGTTATCTTTTGCCATATATTAGAATCCCCCTTTACGTTCGAATGGATTGGATTGATCGACCAATGACTTGTTAACCTCATTTTCGCCCGTTTCAGCATCGATTAATTCGACATAAAGACCCAAGGATTGTAATTCTCTGGTCAATACGCGGAAGGATTCTGGAATGTGTGAATCTGGGATTGGTTTACCATCGGTAATCGCACGGTATACTTTGTTACGTCCGATGATGTCATCTGACTTAACGGTAAGAATTTCTTTAAGGGTATGTGCTGCACCATAAGCATAGAGTGCCCAAACTTCCATTTCCCCGAAACGTTGTCCCCCGTTTTGAGCTTTACCACCCATTGGTTGTTGGGTAACTAAAGTGTAAGGACCGACAGAACGCGCATGGAGCTTATCGTCAACCATGTGTGAAAGTTTGATCATGTACATGACACCTACAGATACTTTGTTTTCATAAGGTTCACCCGTACGTCCATCATAGAGTACTTGTTTGCCATCTGGAGACATGCCTGCTTCTGCCATGACTTCTTCTAAGTCTTTTTGGGTTAAACCGTCAAAGACTGGTGTAGCGACTTTGATGCCAAGTTTCTTAGCTGCCATACCTAAATGGATTTCTAAGACTTGTCCGATATTCATACGAGATGGTACCCCAAGTGGGTTTAACATGATGTCAACCGGTGTACCGTCTGCCATATAAGGCATGTCTTCTCTTGGTAGAATCTTCGAGATAACCCCTTTATTACCGTGACGTCCCGCCATCTTATCCCCTTCGGAGATTTTGCGTTTTTTCACGATATAAACACGGATCACTTCATTGACGCCAGGCCCAAGTTCATCGCCGTTGCCTTTGCTGAAATATTGGATGGAATGAACAATACCACCACCGCCATGAGGTACTTTCAAGGAAGTATCTCTCACTTCTCTCGCCTTTTCATTGAAAATGGCTTGAAGGAGTTTTTCTTCTGGGGTCGGTTCGGTTTGTCCTTTAGGTGTAATCTTACCTACTAGGATGTCGCCTTCTTTGACTTCAGTCCCTGGGATCACAACCCCACGGTCGTCTAGGAATTTAAGCGCATCTGGAGATACGTTTGGAATTTCTCTGGTGATCTCTTCTTTACCTAATTTGGTATCGCGAGATTCCACTTGGTGTTCATCGATATGGATTGAAGTATACACGTCGTTTTTAACCAAATCTTCACTCATGATGACGGCGTCTTCGTAGTTATAACCTTCCCAGGTCATGAACGCGACAACGACGTTTCTACCAAGCGCAAGTTCACCTTTATTGATCGATGGACCATCGGCGATGACATCACCTTTTTCAATCTTTTCACCAATTTGAACGATTGGTTTTTGAAGGATGGAGGTGTCTTGGTTAGAGCGTAAGAATTGTGTGAGTGTGTAAGTTTCAAAGCGCAACAAATCGGTCATTTTTGCTTGACGAATTTGGTCATAAGCTTCCCAGTTGAATTCAGCATCCTTGTCATAAACAAGTTTACCTCTGGTGGTCTTAATCGATGCTTCTGGTTTAACGGCGATGACAATTTTTCTCGCATCGGCGTAAGTAACAACACCGTCAACATGCGCTACAATCGCACTACCGGAGTCCTTGGCGGAACGGTATTCAATACCTGTACCTACGATTGGTGAATCTGGTACAAGCAGTGGTACAGCTTGACGTTGCATGTTCGCGCCCATCAAGGCACGGGAGGCGTCATCGTGTTCTAGGAATGGGATGGATGAGGTCGCAACCGAAACGATTTGTTTAGGTGAAACGTCCATGAAATCGACTTTCTTCGATGGGTAAGAACGTGTTTCTCCCATGAAACGTCCGATGACAGTTTCGGTCTTGAAATGACCAAACTCATCGGTTTGAGAGTCGGCAGATGCGATGATGTGATGTTCTTCTTCACCTGCGGTAAAGTAGACATATTCTGAAGTTACAAATGGATGTTCAGGGTCTGACTTATCCACTTTTAAGTATGGGGTTTGAATGAATCCATATTGGTCGACTTTCGCATAGCTTGCTAAGGATGAGATCAGACCGATCGATGGACCTTCTGGGGTTTCAATTGGACAAATACGGCCATAGTGAGACTCATGAACGTCACGAACTTCTACCCCAGCGCGGTCTCTCGCAAGACCACCGGTACCTAAAGCGGAAACTCTACGTTTTTGAGTTAACTCAGCGAGTGGGTTAATTTGATCCATGAATTGTGACAATTGAGAACTGCCGAAGAATTCTTTCAACGAAGCAGTCAACGGTTTGATGTTGATTAAAGATTGTAACGAAGCTTCCTTCGCATCGGCTGTCGACATCTTGTCTTTGATGTTCTTTTCAAGTTTCGCCAAACCGATTCTGAATTGGTTCTTCAATAATTCCCCAATCAATCTTAAACGACGGTTGGATAAGTGGTCGATATCATCGATCTTACCGACGCCATCATAAAGGTTTAAGTAATAGGAAATCGAAGCGATGATGTCAGATACAGTGATGTGTAGTCTCGTTTCACGGGAATCGTGACCGATGAGTTCAATGATGTCTTTATCGTCTTTTGAATCTTTCGCTGCTTTGATTTGAACCACTTCTACGAAGGTAGCACGACGTTGTGATTCCTTACGATAGAATTCGCCCTTCTTACCAGCAACCAAGAAATACTTAATGACATTTTCATCCAACTTGTTACGGTTGATTTGGAGTTCAAGTAAGTTTTCTTCAGTGATTTCATAGCCACAATAGATGATTGGTTTATGGTCTCTTTGACTTTCAACCGATTCATGTTTACGATAATCCTCAAGGATATCGATGTCTTGTTTCGCATAAACAGTGGCGTATTTTAAGTCCTCAAGGGATTTAAGGTTTTGCTTGTTTTCATAAATTTGGAAATACACTTCGTCGGTGACTTCGGTACCTTCATAGAAGAGTACGGAATCATCTGCAAGCAAGATGTCATGGTCAATGAATGTACGTAGATATCTCAATGAAGCGTAGTTCAAGCCTTCTCTGTTGACGAGTAGCGTTTGTCTAACTTCAGGGGTGAGTTTGGTGCCTGCTTCAACGATGACTTCACCGGTCAACAGGTTCACGATGTTTTGTTCAACCACAATTTCTCTATCATATTCGATTGGGAAAATGCCGTCGATTTTGCCGTAGAGGTCGACAAGTAATTTCGCTTTAGAAGCGTCTTTTTCAACCACAGTATTGCCATTGACGTCCTTCTTTTGGAAGACGAGGTTATTTCTGTTTTTGTAGATGAGGTTGCGAATTTCTGGGGTAATCTTGGTTCTGGCTGGAACAAGAAGACCGGCTTCTTTCGCATCCGCAGGGATGTATAAAATGTCGTCTTTAGCGTATTGTTCGAATAAGTCTGAGGTCTTGATACCGAACACTTCGTTTTCGGATTCATTTTGGAGACTGGACTCTTTCGATAATACGACTTTGCGTAATGCATCTCTGTGTTGGCTGAGTAATTCAACGGAAGCCACATCAACGATTTGATCTTTAGAGACCAATACCGCTTTTGTCACAGGGTCAATGACATCTTGTGCATACTTATAAACCGCTGGTTGGTTTGGCGCAGTAATGCCTTGTGCGATGGTCATTAAGCGTTGTGTGATGTCCAGCTTTTGTTTGAATTTGTAACGTCCAACTTCTTCTAGATCGTAACGTCTTGAATCAAATAAACGGGTACGAACGAATTCTTTTGCCGCGGACACAGGGATTTTTTCACCTTGTCTGAGCTTAGAATATAAGTCTTCGATGGCCGTGTCGGAGCTTAAAATGCCTTCCTTTTCGTCCTTCTTGAAGGTTTCATCTAACATCTTCTTGTAGGTAGGGAATAGCTTTTTAATTTCTTCGATACCATCAAAACCGAATGCTTGTAAGAGTGAGGTTAAGGATACCTTTTTACTTCTGTCTAGTTTGCCATAGAAAATGTTCTTGGCACCCATTTCGTATTCAAGCCAAGCACCTCTGGTCGGGATAACTTGGGATAGATATCGGTGAGTGTTGGTCTTTTTGTCGAAATCACTGGTGAAATAAACACCCGCAGATCTGACAATTTGTGAAACAACGACACGTTCAGCACCATTAATGATAAAAGTACCCACAGGTGTCATATACTGGAAATCACCCATGAATAGTTGTTTTTCAATGACGGTCCCTTGGATCACGTTTTCAAGTCTTACTGTAACAAATAAAGGTCTTGAATAACTGGTGTCACGAATTTTCGATTGCACGATGTCGTATTTCGGTTCTTCAAAACGGTGGTTAGTAAAGTACAGTTTGAAATCGCCATTATATGATTCGATCGGTGAGATGTCCTCAAATAATTTTGCTAACCCTTCATTCACAAACCAGTCGAATGATTTGGTCTGTAACTCGATCAAATCTGGCAATTCAATCTCATGACGCATTTTAGAGTAGTTGCGTCTAACTGCTTTCTTACCGTACTGCACTGTACGATATCCCATATAGCCACTCTCCTATCTTTTTTGGGGTAAAACGGTTATATATTTATATATAAGGCCCGTCTTTATGCATTTTACAATATTATCACATATATTAATATATGTCAATAACATTTAACAGATTTTTTTATTTCGAATGATGAAATACCCTTTATTTTTATCAACTATTTCAACCATTTGAAAGTGTTCTTTTAGAAACTTTAAACTCGATTCTGCACCTTGTTTTTTTTGTATAACAATCCATAATTCGCCTTGGTGATTGAGGTGTTTGTAACTCTCGATGTAAAGGTTAAATACGGTTGGTTTCCCAGCACGAATCGGCGGATTTAGTAAGATGATATCAAACGAACTGTTAATATCATTAAAACCATCGCTTAAAATAACGGTTGCGGAAACATCATTTTTTAATAAGTTTTGTTTCGCTAAGTCAACAGCTCTTGGGTTCACATCCGAGAGTGTTACCGATAGTTCAGGAAAGGTTTTTTTGACGATGGTCCCAATCGGACCGTACCCACAACCCAAGTCTAAAAATGATTTTGAACCTTCAAACGGTTTGAATAATTCCACCAAAGTTTTGGATCCAAAATCAAAATAGTTACGCGAAAATACGCCACTGTCAGTCAAAAAACGGAAAGTTTTTCCGTTCATTGACAAACTGTACTCGTGGATGTCGTGTTTTAAATCTGGATTGTTTTCAAAGTATTGTCCACTCATTCAATATCCTCAGTTGTAAAGCGAAAAACCAGAGTCATCCTCTGGTTTAAAAAGTTGGGTTAATTACTTAATTTCAACTTCTGCGCCGGCTGCAACTAGTTTTTCTTTAGCTGCTTGAGCGTCTTCTTTCTTCACTTTTTCTTTAACGATGCTGTTTGGAGTTTCAGTTAAAGTCTTCGCTTCAACGAGTCCAAGACCAGTTAATTCACGAACAACTTTGATAACTTCAAGTTTCTTAGCGCCGAAAGACTTAAGAACGACGTTGAATTCTGTTTGTTCTTCAACGACTGCTGCAGCTGTTGCTGGTGCTGCTGCGGAAACTGCTGTAGGGTCGATACCGAATGCTTCTTTTAATCCGTCAACTAATTCTTTGATTTCAAGAATTGACATTTCTTTTAATGCTTCGATGAAAGCTTGTTTTGTTAATTTTGCCATGATAATATTCTCCTTTATTAGTTTAGTGTTATGCGTTGGCTGTTTCTGGGTTTGCAATCATGTTTAAACCGACTGCTAATTCGCGTAGAGGCATTAACATACCTGCAGCGAGTTGGGTTAACAATGTTTCGTAAGATGGTAATGTAGCAAGTGCATTTAAGTCCTTTAAGGATGCAGATTTGCCTTCGATGATACCAGCCTTCATGGAAACATGTTCATTTTTCTTTGCGAATTCGAAAATAACGCGCGCTGGTGCAACAACGTCATCGTTTGAGAAAGCGATTGCTTTAGCTCCAACGAAATGTTCTGCAAGTTCAGCGTGACCAGTTACTTCAACGGCACGACGCGCGATATTGTTTTTAAATACTTGTGCGTCGCAACCAGCTTTACGTAATTGGATACGTAAGTCAGTAAAGTCTTTTACAGATAGTCCGGCATAATCAAACGCAACGATCGTTTTTGCTTCTTGGATTCTGCCAACCAGTAATTCGACTTGACTCTTCTTGCGTTCTAAAATAGAACTGTTCATCTGGTTTCCTCCTTGTTTTTTTCTAAAAATAAACCCTCTTTGCCAAGACAAAAGAGGGTTAAAATACAACATTATATCCTCGGTAGGAAATTAAGCTCAATGGCACCTACTGTCTTTGGCGATATTAGATTTTTAAGTAATTATCCTCTTAATGATTCTTCATCAAGACGGATGCCAGGTCCCATTGTAGATGATACAGTGATGTTCTTCATGTATACACCCTTAACGGTCGTTGGTTTAATACGATTTAATACTTGATAAATTGTCTTTGCGTTATCTGCTAACTTTTCAGCACCGAATGATACTTTACCGATTGGCGCTTGAATGTTACCAACCTTATCAACACGGTACTCAATTTTACCATTCTTGATTTCTTTAACTGCCTTAGTTACGTCCAATGTAACTGTACCTGTCTTAGGGTTTGGCATAAGGCCTTTCGGACCCAATACTCTACCTAATTTACCAAGTTCAGCCATCATATCTGGTGTCGCAACCATGACATCGAATTCAAACCAGCCACCAGCTATTTGTTGAATCAATTGAGTGTCGCCTGCAAAATCTGCGCCAGCTGCAAGAGCTTCTTTAGCTTTTTCACCGCGTGCAATTACAACAACGCGTTGGGTTTTTCCGGTTCCATGAGGTAAAACGATCGCTCCACGTAGATTTTGTTCAGCCTTACGTGGGTCAATGTTTAAGCGAAAAGCAATTTCGACAGTTGCATCAAACTTAGTAGTTGATGTTTTACCAACCAAATCGAACGCCTCAGCTACTGCATATTTCTTAGTTTTGTCAACTAACTTCGCAGCTTCGACGTATTTTTTTCCTCTCTTCATATGGTTTCCTCCTAAAATGTGGTCTAGCGGGATATCCTCCCACAATTTAGATGATGATATCTAAATTATTTTGGTACTGCCACCGAATTAGTCTTCGATGGTAACGCCCATTTGTCTTGCAGTTCCTTCAAGAATCTTCATTGCTGCTTCAACTGTGTAGGCATTCAAATCTGGCATCTTCAATGTTGCTAATTCTTTCAACTTATCACGTTTAATCGAACCAACTTTTTGTTTTAATGCATTTTTAGAGCCGCTTTGAATATTTGCTGCTTTCTTGATTAAGTCGCTTGCTGGTGGTGTTTTTGTTACAAATGTAAATGAACGATCATCAAATACTGAAATCACTACCGGAATAACATAACCGACTTTGTCTTTCGTTGCTTCGTTGAATTGGGTGCAGAATTGAGGAATATTAACCCCTGCTTGACCAAGTGCTGGTCCTACTGGTGGGGCTGGATTCGCCTTACCTGCTGCAATTTGCAATTTGACAACTTTGACTACTTTTTTAGCCATGTGACACAACCTCCTTTATCCTATGAGTATGTGGTCAGCGGATTTGCTTTTGCAATCCTTCCACTACGGTGTATCCATACACGCCTTGTTATTTTATCATTACATAGTAATAATGTCAACCGAAAATGAAAACTAATTTGCGAGTGACTCTAGTTTGTGTAAAAATGCTTCTACTAAAGCGGTTTGTTCAGGGTATTTCTTGTCTTTCAAATGATAACTGAACGCCACGTACCTATCGTCTTTAAAGGTGATTTTAAGGTAACGATCTTTGAAGTTGTATTTACCCATTTCAATCTCTTTGATATCACTATAAGCAAATGCATATTTTTGATGCTCGTAAGTCAATTGGATGAGTCCTTCGAATGTATAAATTGTGAATGTATCTAAATCAAACGTCAATAACGCTTCAGGAAATCCTGGAATAATCAAACCATCGTTGGGTAAAACACCGATGCGCATCGGTTTTAATCCTTGGAGTTCTTCATATGTTTTGAGTAAATCAATCATAGCCAGTGTCTTCATATAGCTCCTTCAAGCAAATCGCTTTTTATTTCGAATTCGAAATGATATAGTATAACCATCAGAGGTGATAGATTATGAGTAAATACCATATCGGAGACGCGATTCATCCTGTATCGCTGTCATTAAAAATTCGTAATGTTGATAAATCTAAATTTTTTTATACTGAAATCTTAGGCTTTTCAATCTACGAAGAGACCGATAACCACATTTATTATACCATTAATGGTAAGGATATTATTTTGAAGACGTTGATTGATTTAAACGCTTCACCAAGACAGCCCGTTCAAGGGTTATATCATGTCGCTTATTTATTACCGAACAAACAAGCCCTTGCTCAGTTGGTGTACCATATCGCGAAAAACAAATACCCGATTACCGGTGGTGCGAATCATGGGATATCGGACGCGCTTTATTTAGATGACCCGGATGGTAATGGCATTGAATTATATGTGGATACCGACCCTACCTATTGGAAAGACATCGATACCCATCCAGAAAAGATTGAAAACCAACCTTTTGATTATGATTATTACCTTCGTGCGAATCCAACACAGTTTAATAAGATAGATCCAAAAACCATACTCGGACACATGCACCAACATACCATGAATTTAAAAAAGAGTTCTGAATTTTACCAAAAAGTATTTGGCTATGATTTGATCTTAAATGTCCATAGTGCACACTTTTTATCTTCAAAACAATACCACCACCATCTGGCTTTAAATACCTGGGCTAAACCCATCCAAGCCAGGGCAGATTCTGTTGGCTTGGTGGATGTGACTTATGCGGTAGGAACCGATGAAAATCTAGAGAATATCATTCAAGGTTTAACCGCTTTGAACGTACCGTTTGCCTACAATTTAGGTGTCATTGATACCCAAGATCCTGATGGTGTCAAATTAAATATAAAAAAGTGAGTCTGCGAGGACTCACTTTTGATTTTCGACTTGATCGAATGATAACTCTGTTGGGGTACCACGACCGAAAATTTCAATGGAAATGGTGACGGTTTCTTTGTCGTTATCAAAGGAAACCACTTGACCGGATTGACCTGTAAATGGACCGGCAATGATGTTGACAGTAGACCCAATTGGGTGTTTGAATGTTGGCTTTTCAATGATGCCCACCTTAAGTAGGATGGCATTGATTTCATCTTGTGGGAGTGGTACTGGTTTGGTACGACCACCAGAAGACCCTAAGAAGCCTGTTACTTTTGGTGTATTACGAATGACGTGCCAAGAATCGTCTGTGATGATCATTTCAACAAAGACATACCCTGGAAACATCTTTCTAACTTTCTCTTTTGGATTGCCATTCTTATCTTTTTCAATATAAGTTTCTTCAGGCAAAACCACTCTAAAAATTAGGTTTTGCATCCCCATCGATTCGATACGACGCTCAAGGTCTTCCTTGACAGACGATTCGTAACCGGAATAGGTTTGCACGATATACCAGCGACGCGGATCTACCATTAGAATAAGTTCCCTGTAATATTAGCGATGAGTAAGTCGAAGCCGAAGAACAGCGCTGCGAAGAAAATAACGAAAATGAGTACACGTACGCTCGCATCTAAATAGACTGCCCAAGTTGGCCAAGACATTTTCTTCAATTCTGGTACAGCTGGTACGAAGAATGGATAGATGACGAGTAACAAACCAATGATGGAAATACCCAATAAAATACCTGCAAATAAATTAGGATAGTCTGAAATCAGTGGGATTGGACCATCTTCTGTGGTTAAAATACCACTTAAAATCATAATGGATAATGCTAGGGATAAAGACGCTAGAATACCAAGTAGTAAATTTTCCCATCTGTACTCAGTGGTCAATACTTCAATTAACTTACTCTTTTGTTCTGTAGCTTTTTGTTTGACTGCCATAATAATAGCCTCCTATTTACTTTCTTTATGTAGGGTATGTTTGTTACACTTCACACAAAACTTCTTGATTTCAAGACGTTCTTTTTGAACGGCTTTATTCTTGGTCGTTTGGTAATTACGACTTAAACATTCCTCACAAATTAAAATCACTTTTTCTCGCATAAAAAAACCACCTCTGTGGTTAGTGCACATGTATTTTAACATGACACATCACCTTAGTCAATATATTATACACCATTTAGGGTGTTTGTGTTAGCTTTTTCTTAATCCGATAAATAGCGTTATAAACTTGCTTTGGGTCAAGTTGATACGTTCTCGCAATCGAGGGAATCTTTTGGTTTTCTCTAAAATAGGCGTCATAGATTGCCTCTTCTAAAGCGGATTTGAACACTTGTTTTTGGTAATGTTCGGGTGGGGTTTCTTCAACACAAATTGGCATATATTTGGCTTCATTGACCAAATGATCCATCTCTTGATGATACCTTTTCCGTTTTTGATTCAAATTGATGAATTTGCGTTCTAAGACGGTTTCGAAATACCGCATGAACGTTTTATTATACGTGTCTTTGAATGACATGATTGCCTTATGTAGGCTAATCAAGCCTTCTTGATAAAAATCATCCCGTTCACTATCAAAGATATAGAACTGGCTGATTTTCTTGTGTATGAACTTGTCGTATTTAGTAAACAGTATGTCTAAAGCCATCATGTCCTGTTGATCTTGAACCATATAAATTAGTTCATAATCATTATAGGCTTTGTATGACATGTATCCTCCTAAAGTTCTGCAAGCTTATATAATATCAGTGCCGCGGCAACACTGGCATTTAATGAGTTTACCTTTCCAATCATCGGGATGGTGACCAAGTAATCACAAGACTGTTTCACAAGCCTTGAAATACCTTCACCTTCATTTCCAATCACCACCGCTACTGAAGTAGAGGTGTCGATATCCTTATATGTCTTATCCGCCACCATGTCTGTGCCAACGACCCAAAAACCGTGTTGTTTGAGTTTTTCAATGGTTTGAGTGAGGTTGGTCACTTGGATGATGGTGGTGTATTCTAACGCGCCAACGGCGGTTTTCGCTACTGTTCCTGTGATGTCAACACTACGATTCTTCGGAAGAATCACGGCATCGATTTTGGTTGCTTCTACACTTCTTAAAATCGCACCTAAATTGTGTGGGTCTTCGATTTGGTCTAGAATCAAAACTTTTTTCTTTAAACCATCGAATAGCACATTCAAATCGGCGTATTCATAAGGTTTGACATCCGCCACGATCCCTTGATGGTTTTGATTGTCGGTTTTTTCGTTTAGTTGATGTTTGGATACCAACTGGTACTTGATTTGGTGCTCATTGAGAAATGGTACCCATTTAAAATCTGTTTTCTTTTCATCGAGCCATACTTGGTAGACGGGTCTTTTAGCAAGAATCGCTTCTTTTACTGTGTTTTTACCGTAAATGATCATTATATATATACCCCCTCGACCAAATTTTTACTTTAAATGCTGGATAATTTCATCAAGACAAATTTAATGGCTTTTGAAATGTACCCTGGAATATTGGCGATGATACCCATCGCAGGATAAGCGGTTTGAACTAACACAATCAACAACAAGATGTGTTCTACAGGTAATCTTGGTACCAAGGCCCCAGTAGAGGATGAATAATAATCTCTAAAGAATGAGTTAAACTCAAAGAAATCTGGTGCAAATATGGTGGCAGCAATGAACGCTGTAAACATCACTACGAAGAGCGATGTTCGAACCGCATTCATCGGTCTAAGCACACGCAATAATACCATCATCGCTGTAAATGTCGCAGAAATGACAATTAAAGTGGATGATTGGGTTTTATCAATTTGTAAAATTGGGGTTAAAGCAAATATGATCAAAACGTTGATGACAACTACCAATGCCCCCGGCAATGCACGTTTTAAAACGTTGAGTAAGAAACGTCCCTTGACTTGATTGGTGTTGGGTTCAAGCGCTAGGAAGAACGATGGTAACCCGATAACTAAGAAGTCAATCATCGACAACTGTGAAGGGGTGATTGGATAAATACCTCTAGACAATATCGCAACCATCGATAACATGAATGAGAAAATGGTTTTGGTTAAGAATAGAATGGCAACCCTTTGAACGTTGTTGATGACCCTACGGCCTTCATTTACAACCTTAGGCATCGATGAGAAATTGGAGTCCATCAAGACTAAGTGAGAAACGTTACGCGCCGCTTCACTACCGGAAGCCATCGCGATGGATGTATCCGCTTCTTTTAACGCTAAAATATCATTGACACCATCGCCTGTCATCGCGACGGTTCTGCCGCTTCGTTTCAAGGATTCGATGAGCAGTTTTTTCTGAGAAGGTGAAACACGGCCAAATACGGTATATTTATCAGCGAAGCGGATGACATCTTTGTCCGATACCCCTTCAAGACTGATGAATTTATCGGCGTCGGTGATCCCTGCACGTTTGGATATGTGTGCCACGGTCATTGGGTTGTCCCCAGAGATGACCTTGACATCCACGTTGTGGGTTTTAAAATACTCAATCGTTACAATCGCATCCGGACGGATGGTATCTTCGATGACCACCAAACCAATCGCTTTGATGTCTGCTGGCAATTTATCGCCATCGATTGACTGCGCAGAGTGGGCAATCGCGATGACGCGGTAACCTTCTTTGGCATTCTTTTCAACATCGGCAGCCACTTCTAAGTAAGCGTCCTTTTTCAAGACAAACTCAGGTGCGCCTAAAGCGAATGTACCATACTTTTCAAATTCTACCGCGGACAGTTTTCTCGCACTTGAAAATGGAATGATGGCCTTGGTTTTAATGCGTTTGGTCGTCCCAAATTTTTGTTCCAAAGCTTCAGAGGTTAAATTCTTTTCTTCGAGTGATGCCATCATCGTTGGGATGGCTTTTTTTATTGGTAACCCCGATGGGTTGACATATTCAATGACGTTTTTAACTGCCATTGTCCCATCTGTGATTGTACCTGTTTTGTCTAAGCATAAGGTATCGATACGCGCCAACATCTCAATACAGTAGAGTTCTTGAACCAGTGTATTGTTTTGAGCAAGTCTGAGCACCCCAACCGCCAATGTGACAGAGGTGAGCAGGAATAATCCGGATGGAATCATCCCGATGACCGCGCCAGCGACACCTCGAACAGCATCATTATAAGCTGCACCCCCATGGAGTTGCATATAGAATAAAGTCCCACCAATTGGGATGATTAAAAACCCAACGGTACGGATGATGTTTCTTAATGATTTTAATAAATCCGATTTTGGTTTACGGTATTTCTTGGCTTGTTTAGCTAGGTTTTCTATATAAGATTCTTTACCTATTTTGGTCACTTGGGCAATACAATGCCCTGAAACCACAAACGACCCAGAAAATAAATCGTCACCTACTTTTTTAACAATCGGATCAGACTCCCCGGTTAACAAAGATTCATTGACTTCGATTTGTCCTTCTCTAACCACAGAGTCAGCACTGATTTGTTTGCCTGTGGTGAGCTTCATCAAATCGTCGATGACCAAGTCGGAAATCATGATTTCTTGTTCTTCGCCATCGCGTAAAACCACACCTGTCGGTGCGGACAATAACGATAATTTATCGATGGTTTTCTTCGCTCTAATTTCTTGGAAAATACCAATACCCACGTTTAAAGATACAATCACAATGAAAAACAGGTCCTTAAAAGCACCGACCGTGATGAGCCATGTCGCAATCCCAATATTCATGAGGTTGAATAACGTCATGATGTTGGAGATGATGATTGAAGGCACGGTTTTTGTCGACCCTGAGGATACTTTGTTGGATAATCCAGCCAAAATCCTTTCTTCGACTTGTTGGTAAGTTAACCCCTGTTCAATTTCAGGGTTCACTCTAACCACTTCAACGACATTTCTCAATTCTTTTTTGGTTTTCTTTCTTGGTTTAATGTCTTCCAATGGAATCACACCTTTTCTGATAAGATTTGAATGGCTTGGTCTATCAATTGATCACAACGATGGATATCTGTTAAGTATAAATACCCCATCATCGACTCGAATCCTGTCGATTTATGGTATGTAGCCATATCGATATTTTTACGACCTGGGCCAGACGCGTTACGACCTTTTTTAAAATAGTTGATTTCTGTTTCTGTCAATAGATTTCTTTCGATGAAAGTATCCATCAAGTTGGCTTGAACTGCCCCTGCGGTATATTTAATGGCTGATTTATGTAATTCATTCACTTTGGTGATACCCAAAGACAACAAATACTTTCGGATACGTAATTCATAATACGCATCACCGATGTATGCTAAAGCAACCCCATTGATCAAATGTGCTTCCATTATAGTAATCCCAAATCCACAAGTTCCATACGGATACGGTCGGCATCACTGTAACGTTTTTCTGCACGCGCTTGTTGCCACGCTTGGTAGCGTTCAATTTGCTCATCAGATAATGGTAATAAGTCCATCTTAATGCCTAAAACGGATAAGATCAGTGTGATGGTATGGTAATGGCGGGCGATTTCTTTGATGTCCTTAGAGCGGTTCATTGACTTAAGTGCTTCATACACAACCGTCATGACGTTTGAAATATTGAAATCATCATCCATCGCCTGTCTAAATTTCTCTAAAGCATCCAAATTCACTTCAACGGTGGAATACCTTTGGATGGAAATATCGACAAAGGCTTGTCTCATCGCACGTTTGATGCGTTGCCATTCGTTGTCGAATTGCTTCATCAAATCATCCGAGTAATTGATGGGTTGACGGTAATGGTGGGATAACAACAAGAGTCGATAGGACTGGTACTCATAATTTTCAAGTAGGTCTTTGACTAAGATGATATTCCCAATCGATTTACTCATTTTTTCACTACCAAAATCCAGACGTCCAACGTGCATCCAAGTGTTGGCTAATTCGTGATTGTCATGGGCACAACTTTGTGCCATTTCATTTTCGTGGTGTGGGAATTTTAAATCCGAGCCACCCCCATGGATATCTATTTTATGGTTAAAAATCGAATGGTTCATGACCGCACATTCGGTGTGCCAGCCGGGTCTGCCTTTTCCCCATGGCGAATCAAAAGCGATTCCAACCTGGGTTTGTTTCCATAAGGTAAAATCAAACGGGGTTTCTTTTTGTTGATCGACATCGATTCTCGCCCCAACATTGAGGTTTTCAAGAACTTGTTTCGATAAAGCGCCATAATTACCAATTTTTTGGACTCTAAAATAGACCGAGTCACCTTGGTGATATGCATACCCTTTTTCGATCAAATCATTGATGTAAAAAATCATATCCGTGATGTAGTTGGTTGCTTTAGGCATCAAATCTGGTAGATCACTACCCAGTGCCAACGTGTCTTTGATGAACGCTTCTGTGAAGGTTTGTGTCAAGACTTTTTCATCGATATTCAGCTTTTCTGCTTCATCGATGATTTTATCATCCACATCGGTGATGTTTGAAACATAAGTCACCTTATAGCCAAGGTATTTGAAATAACGTTTAACAACATCGAAAAAAACAACTGGTCTAGCGTTGCCGATATGAATATAGTTGTATACAGTAGGTCCGCACACATACATTGAGATTTCATTGGGTTTTTCAGGGGTAAAGAGTTCTTCTTTTCCTGATAAGGAATTAAAAATATTCAAGGTTTCACCTCATTAGATAAATTATAGTTGAAATTGTATATAAATACAAGCATAGACCCTTATAAATCATTAGACAATCCCTTTGTATAGGGATTACCTAACGGAAGCAATCGTCCTCAATTGTTGGAGTATTTCGACCATCGCCCACGTATCTTGTTTACAATATTCGAGCATGTCTTTTTTCACTCTTTCCTTCGTTGCTGGGTCATATAATGGCAATTGGGCATACTGAACAATCGCGTCATTCCCGTTAGCGACTGGCATCCCTTTGTAGGTTAGATTTGAGAATAATGGGAGGACTTTCTTAATCGAATACGACCCATTTAAATCGTTATGATAATAATTGATTTTTTTCGCTTCTTCTTCATCGTACCCAAGGTTCTTGTATAATTTCGTGTTGCCTTTAACGATGTCCATCAAGTCAAATAAGCGGTCCGCGATATCGATGAGTCTATCCTTATAAGCAGGAAATAGCCTAGCTAACTCGTGTATACGGGTTTTCTCAAAAGCGATGTTATAGACCAATACCGACCCACCATCGGGTTTAATGACGTCAATCATCTTTTGTATTAAAGCCTCTCGATGGTCGCTGTGGTCGGTCGCTAAAAATGCATAATTATCGAGATCCTTGTCACAGACATTGGGCTTATGTTCTACATGGATGGAAAACTGAAATAGAGATTGCATATAAGGCCCTTCGCCTTTAAATCGAGGCAATGGACATGGGAAGGATTCGAAGTCTAGATGGTAAATGGGGTACCTTAACTCTAAGATCCCTTCACGGATTTTTCGATGGTTGTAATAAGGGATTTGGTCTTCGATGACGCGTCTTTGAATGATGTTATTTTCGCGTTTTAACCAAGATTCTGGGATGTCTAGGGCATTCACAATCCCTGCGTTGATCAAGTCATATCGGTCTTTTTTTTCACCATATTCATCGGTGAATCCATTGTGGTTATTGAGGTAGGTGAGGATGCTGTTTTTTTCTGGGACTTTGGACCAACAGATGTCGAAAAACTGACATTGTTTACGGTCTTTTCTTTGACAATGTTTGCCTAAATCTACAGGGTTTGCATTCATATGGTTTAAATAGGCTATGACTTTTTCCATGTCTGCTTCAATAATCGGCATGTAACGTTCGGTGATCGATGTGAAATCAACCATCACCATGATGTCTGTCCCATACACAGGTTGATTGTTTTCATCGTACTTGCCATCGAATATATAGTCTTTATTCAGAACGGCTAAATAATAGCCTTGTTTACCAGATGGTGCGTCTTTACTATGTTCGATGATGTATCTTTGAAATGCAAGGTCATAGACATATCTGCCTTCATCCGAATATCGATCAAATAGTTTTTGAAGCTTCTTTTCGTATTTGTCATCTGTTGGGAATCCCAAATCCTTGGTGAGCATCAAAATGCCCTCAGGTGAAAAGGCGAACATGGATTCCTTGTCGTGGGTCATGTCTAAATATTTGCGTGAGGTGGTCGCTTTGGTTTCGAAGACTTTAAACCCATCTTCTTGTTGTAAGAAACCGTCTAAGAAGCAATAAAAATGATACCCATCTTTTTCCATTTCAAAACGTTTTTGCTTATAAGTGTCTAGCATATTGAATTGGAATGACCCACGGAATTGGTTTCTAACCGCTTTGGCTGTTAAACCTTCAATGGCGTTATAATAAGTCATCATGACATTGAGTTGTTTGTCATCCTTCACGATGAGGTCTTCATCACCTTCATACATGTCATTTAATAACTCATCGCGTTTGATGGTGTTTTCTGCTGTCATCAGATCATCCATATCCTCAGAAAACGTGACAATCGCTTCACCTTTTTTACGATAAATTTCTTCGAGTGCACCATAACGGCTACAACGGATGATGTTGGTAAAACCAGTTTTCGAAATTTTCATAAAGAATCACCTCTTTGATGTCATTATACTTCATTGTTTTTTTTATGCAAGTCATGAAATATATAAAACTATTTATATATTTTTATAGCCCTATATGATTCCAAAAAAAATGTTACGATTTTAGGTCGTAACATTTGCATGTATTATTCGTTGAAAATTAAAGTTTGTAAAATATACGTGCTTGTGAAATACGTTTGTAGGGATTCAAAAGTAACGACTTCAACCGCACTTGGTGTGGTGCTTGGGGTGTCACCATAAACGATGACCACTCTACCATCAATCAAATCTGTACCCACGGTTAAACTTACATTGCCTAGGGTTACTGACTTGGTTGGGTTCATATTACCGACGACTTTGGATGCTTGCAAGGTACCTGTCGTACCTGGATAGACCACGATGGATGCGCCAATATACACCGCTTTATCCAAACGTTCGCCGCCCAGTTGGATACCAGCCAAACCGCCAACGAAGATCTTTTCAAAAGATATGATGGTCACTTCAGTGGCACTACCCACAGTGATTTCAACGTCTGCGTAAGCATTGATGATTGAGGAGGTGGTGAAGCCTACCAAACCGCCAACCGATAGTTCATCGTCTGAACGGTTATTTGTGGATGTGTTAGAAACACGGGTGATTAGAATTTCACCATTTGCGTAAACGCTGTTGACATTGGTGCCAATCGAGGTACCCAATAGACCACCGACATACACGCCTTGTGCGGTGTCGTTGGTGGTGGTTGTGGTTACATTGACATCCACTTCGATATCGACATTCGCGTTCGCGTTGGTCACTGAGGATCCACTGAGTCCAACGTTTTCAATTTTACCGATGAGTCCACCGACGTTTGTAACGTCCATCGATGAAACCAAGATTGAACCGGATGCGCTCGCCTCAGTTACTTGAGTCGCTTGGGCTCTACCTACCAATACCCCCACATGAGGTTCTGTACGACCCGTGATGGCTAAGTTTAAATCGACATTTTCAATGGTGATATTGGTCAATCTTCCCCCGGTCTCAGATAGCCCCGTGATACCACCAATATAGATTTGTCCCGTTCTTGAGAATGCAGCTGTGATGCTGGAATTTTTTAATGTGATGTTTTCAATCAACCCTGCGTTTTTACCAGCGATGATGCCAATATTTTGTGTGCTTGTTTTAAAGTCAATCGTGACATTTTCAACCGTTAAATTCTTAATCGTACCACGGTTATACCCAAAGAGTCCAATATAAGTGGTGGTTAAGTCCATCTTCATATTTTTAATGGTCTTATTATTGCCATCAAAATTACCTGCGAATTGTTTCGAACCAAATGGGTTTTGGAAGGATGCACCTTCAAAATCCAAATCATTTTCTAAACGATAGAACGCTGTTAAATCGTTTGGAATGTTAAGAAAATCTTGAATGGTTGAAATGAGTTTTGGTTCGGTTGCGCTGCCACCTTCTGTGGTTGTGGTTGCTTCACCGGAGGCCATTTTGTGGGCTTTTCCACCATAGGTTGCGAAGACATTGAATGTGTATTTATAACCAACGGATAAGCCTTCAAAAATGATCGATGTCACTTCGTTGGCATAGGTCGGTGCTTTACGTGTAACTTCATTACCTAAGTAATAAAGCACAACGACGATGCCATCTTCTGTGATTTCTTCTTTAGGGTCTTCCACATCGAATTCCATATAAATGGTGGTTCTTGCGGGGGTCACATTTTTAATCGAAATTTTAACATCCGATTTTGCATTACAACCTGCAAGGATAAAGAGCGTTAACACAAATGCGATGATTGTTAGGACTTTTTTCATGCTTTATTCTCCAATATTTCTATAGTTTTATTGATACGGCTGATTGCGACTTCTTTGCCTAATAACGACAAGGATTTTGGTAAATCAGGGCCGTGCATCGCGCCGGTGGTTGCGATACGACATGGCATGAATAAGGATTTACCTTTGACATTCAATCGTTTGCCCACATCTTTGATCGATTCTTTGATGTCATCTGCATTGAAATTACTCATCGTAAGTTGTTTCTTAAACGCTTTGATGACTTGTAATGTATCTTCGGATTTTAAGAACTCCAAAGCTTCAGGTTCAATTTCAAATGACCCATGGAAGAATGCATGATGTAGTTCGACGATTTGCGCACCGTAAGCCGTTCTCTCATGTAATAGACTGCACAAATCAGCGACCCAAACCGGATTGCTGACATCGATGCCTGCTTTTTCGAGGTGTGGTTTGCATAGTTCAACGAATGCTTCAGGAGACATTTTCTTGACATATTCTTTGTTGATATACGCAAGTTTAACCACGTCAAACATCGCTGGCGCTTTGGATAAACGTGATGAATCAAAGTGATTGATGATATCTTCTTTGGATAAAATTTCTTGGTTGACAGCAGGGCTCCATCCCAACAAAGCAATGAAGTTGAGCATCGCTTCAGGTAAGTAACCTAATTCGCGGTATTGTGAGATGAACTGAACAATCGATTGGTCACGTTTGGACAGCTTCTTTTTCTTTTCATTGACGATGATGGTCATGTGTCCAAACATCGGAATGTCCCAACCAAAGGCTTCATACACCATCATTTGCTTCGGTGTATTGGTGATGTGTTCTTCCCCTCTTAAAATGTGGGTTATTTTCATAAAATGGTCGTCGATGACCACAGCGAAATTGTAGGTTGGGATGCCGTTGTCTTTGATCATAATCCAGTCTTCAACTTCTTTGGATTGAAATCTAAGGGTGCCTCTAACCATGTCATTGAAGACATACTCTTTGTCGGCCGGTACTTTGAAGCGGATGGCATACTTATTTGAACCTTCTTTGTATTCCTTATACGCCATGCCCATGTCTAATAGTTTTTCTGCATACTCTTTATATAAATCCAAACGTTCCAATTGTCTATAAGGGCCATAAGGACCACCCTTATCTGGGGATTCATCCCAATCTAGACCCAACCATCTGAGGTTATCTAGCTGTGAAGCTTCACCACCGATGACATTTCTTTTAACGTCGGTATCTTCAATTCGAATTAAAAAATCGCCCCCGCGGCTTCTCGCAAACAAATAGTTGAAAATCGCTGTTCTGGCGTTACCTATGTGTAATAGCCCGGTAGGACTTGGTGCGTATCTAACACGTACTTTATTCATACAAAAACCCTCTTTCGCATATATCATTATACGATATATGGTGTTTTCTTACAAGAAAAAAAAAGGCAATCCGAAGATTGCCCATAAAAATTAACGTTTTGAGAATTGTGATGCTCTACGAGCTTTCTTAAGACCGTATTTTTTACGTTCTTTAGCACGTGGGTCTCTGGTGACTAATCCAGCAGGTTTTAAGGTTGCTCTTAAGTCAGGATTGACTTCCATCAATGCTCTAGTGATGCCGTGACGAATTGCACCAGCTTGGCCGGTTAAACCGCCGCCATATACGTTGACAGAAACGTCGAAACGACCTTCTGATTCGGTAATTGCTAATGGTTGTAAAACGTCTAAACGGGTTGCTGCTGAAGGAATATATTCTTCAAATGGTCTGTCATTGATGACAAATTTACCAGTACCACTTGTAAGGATAACTCTTGCTACAGAACTCTTACGACGTCCTGTGCCTAAATATTGAACAGCTTTTGCCATGATTATAATACCTCCAACTTAACTGGTTTTTGGGCAATGTGCGGATGTTCGCTACCAGCATAAACGTATAATTTCTTAAACATTACGCTACCTAAACGGTTGTGTGGTAACATACCTTCTACTGCTTTTTCTACCATTCTGGTTGGGAACTTAGCCATAACATCTTTAGCCATGGTTGTCTTTAAGCTACCAGCATAATCACTGTGTGAATAATAGACTTTACCAGTCCATTTCTTCCCTGTTAATTGAATTTTTTCAGCATTAATAACGATAACATTATCGCCAGTATCTACGTGAGGAGCGTAGTATGGGTTATTCTTACCTTTTAAAATTGCTGCCACTTGAGTCGCTAAACGTCCAAGTGTTGCGCCATCTGCGTCGATTACATACCATTTTCTTTGGATGTTCGCCGGATTTGGCATAATTGTTGTTTTCATCATTGTAATTCTCCTCCTTATTGTGGTTGTAATAAGGGCTATTTTGGGCTTTTTTAAAACGTACCGTATAAATCTTACTATAAGTATAGGTGTTTGTCAACCATAATATGAAGTAAATTCAACTGCACTGTTTTGATTCAAAATAACACCACTTATACGATGGTTTTTCTTGCAAAGTTGCCTTGAATGGTTTTCACTGGCTGTGTAATCATGAAGGCTTTTGGATCAAAATCTTTAACGAGTTTGCGAATTTGTGTGAGTTCATACGATGAAATCACGACGATGACCATGGTTTTTTCTTTATGTGAATAAGCGCCTTCCACCTTCGCTAAAGTCACACCGCGATACACCTTTTCAAGGATCAATTGGGTGAGTTGTGCTGGGGATTCGGTGATGATTTCAACTTTCATAAAGTTATATGCCGTATGTAATTTATCTGTAACCATGGTTGAAACAATGATACGAATGATGGTATATGCTGCGACGCTTGCACTACCAAATACAATCGCACCAAACAACGCAATCGCTACGTTTAGCACCAACGAGATGAATCCGACGGACGTGCCATGACGGAGCGAATAATATTGTGCGACGATGTCAAGGCCACCAGTCGATGTGCCATATTTTAGTGCGCCACCAACACCGACACCCACGAGTAAACCGCCCATGACGGCTAAGACAAAGGTATCATCGATGCCCATATCTACAACCGGGATGAAACCTAAAATGGTGGATTGAATGACGACCGATATGATGGAATAAATGGTGAATCGTTTAGAGACACCAAACCAGCCCAAGATGAGGATTGGGATGTTTCCAACCATAATGAATATCCCTAAGAAACTGTTGCCTAAATTCAAGCCGAATTCACTGTTTAAAATGTTTCGGGTTAACTGACCAATCCCTGGGATACCCCCTGTATAAAGCGGTTCTGCTGCGGCTTCAAGAAACCAGCTGACACCAATACCATACACGATGGTAAACAGTGTCACAGCGAACAGCGCGCGTAATTCAAGAAATAGTTTTTCATTATTCTTAAATAGATTGCCCATGTTTATCCTTTTAAGATTTCTTCAAGTTTTTCCTGAGGATTATAACGTTCAAATAATACCACAGGTGCATTGAGTTGTGTACCATCTTCGAAACCACCAAACGTGGTAATCGAATCGAATGTATTGTTCGTTGTATTGATTTGACGCAAGATTTCATTGGCTGTATCTGGAATGAATGCACGTAGTACCACTGCAGTGATGCGGATGGTTTCTAAGAGTTCATACAATACGCCATCGAGTTCGGCTTGAGCTGTTTCGTCTTTGAATAGTTTCCAAGGCTCAGTGACATCGATGAATTTATTGGCTTGTCTCAATACCTTCATAATTTCTTCAATGGCGTCAGCAACACGGTATTCGTCCATCTTTAAACGCACTTGTTCTAAAAGTGTCGAGGTTGCTTCAACCAATGAAATTTCATATGTTTTTTGGGTGTTGGCTTTCTTTACTAGACCGCCGCGGTATTTGTTTGCCATACCGATGGTACGGTTCACAAGGTTACCCAACGTGTTGGCTAAATCCGTGTTGTTTCTTTCGATCAATAATTCATACGTGAGGTTACCATCCGCTGCGAAAGGAATCTCGTGTAGAACATAATATCTCAACGTATCTTTTTTGAAGTATTTCAAGATATCATCGACATACATCGTATTACCTAAGGACTTACTCATTTTCGACTTGTCGATTAAAACCCAAGGGTGACCAAACACGGTCTTAGGTAATTCTAACCCTAAAGCCATCAACATGATTGGCCAATAAATCGTGTGGAATCTTAAGATGTCTTTACCGATCAAATGGATGTCAGCTGGCCAGTATTTTTTGAACTTTTCAGAAGGTGTCAATGACGCATCCAAGTCCAACCCACTGATGTAGTTGGTTAAAGCGTCTATCCACACATATATGACGTGTTTAGGGTCGAATGTAGGGATGCCCCACTTGAAGGAGGTTCTCGATACCGACAAATCTTGAAGTGGTTCGCTCAAGAAATTGTTCAACATTTCATTCTTTCTAGATTCTGGTGCGATGAATTCTGGGTGATTTTGGATGTGTTCAATGAGTCTCGGTTGGTATTTTTTTAAATCGAAAAAGAAGGTTTCTTCTTCAGTCCATACCAAGGTGTCCCCATTTGGACCTTTACCATCAACGATGTCTTTTTCAGCGATGAAGGATTCTTCTGAAACACTGTACCATCCAGCATATTTACCTAAATAGATGTCGCCTTGATCATAGAGTTTCTTGAAGATGGCTTGTACCACTTGGCGATGGTTTTCGTCTGTGGTGCGGATGAAATGGTCATACTCTACACCGACAGCGGCGTAAATGCGTTTAATTTCATTCGAAATGAGGTCGGTATACGCTTGTGGTTCCATACCTTTACCTGCGGCACGCGATTCGATTTTTTGACCGTGTTCATCGGTCCCAGTTTGGAAATAGACGTCATAGCCGTCCAAGCGCTTAAAGCGTGCAATTGCATCCGCTAGTATGGCTTCATACACGTTGCCAACGTGCGGAATCGCAGAAGCATACGCGATGGCTGTTGAAATATAAAATGGTTTTTTCATCTTCTTTTACCTCCATTTTTTCGTAAAAAAATCGCCCTTAAAAACGCTAAGGACGAAAAGATCGCGGTACCACCTTAGTTCTATGGTTGCCCATAGCCCTCAAACACTTAACGCGTGCTTACGGTTTGATCTACCTATCGATCAAACGGCTCCGAAGTCATCTTCTTTTTGTGTTCTGTTTGTTTGCACCAACCACAAACTCTCTAGCTTAAAACCACAACCGTACTCTCTTCATCCAAGCCTGTAACCCTATTATATATAATAACCTGCATAAAAACAACTCATTTATGCAGGCATTTTTGATTCGATTGTAAAGTTGATTTTTGTAGAAAAATCTACAGGTATGCAACTATTTTTTGATGCCACCCGCTTGAATGACTTGTTGATAAATCTCGTTTTTATGGACACCCAGTTCACTCGCAACTTTCTTGATGGCTTCCTTCTCTGAGTAACCCAAAGCGATATATTCTTTCACATCCGATACGACATCACCACTCGATGTGGCTTGGTCCAATTTCCCAGAAACGAGTATGACAAACTCACCTTTTTCATGAATTTCGCTACCCATTAAAGTGGTGATGTCCCCTTCATAAAATGTTTCAAATTGCTTGGTCAATTCTTTGGCTAAGACGACATTTCGGTTGCCTAAGACAGTCAACATGTCTGCGAGTGTGGTTTTCACACGATCCCCGCGTTCATAAAATACAAGCGTATGTGGCAGCCCTGAGAGCTTATTCAATTCTTGTTGTCTTTTGGAAATGGTGCGATCGAGAAAACCATAAAATGTGAAGGGTTGAGGCATCAATCCTGAAGCGACCAATGCAGCCAAAACAGCGCTTGCTCCTGGAATCGGAACCACAGGAAAATGATCTTTAACGAGCAAGACCAAATCAAACCCAGGGTCAGAAATGGCAGGTGTACCAGCATCGGTGACTAATCCCACAGAATCGCCATTTTCTAGATGTCTTAAAACTTCTAGGGCTGCACTTTTCTTGTTGTGCTCATGGTAACTTTTTACGGGTTTGGATATCTCATAATGAGACAGTAATTTGAGTGTATTACGGGTGTCTTCAGCAAAAATCACTTGAACCGTTTTTAGCGTTTCAAGTGCTCTGAGTGTGATGTCTTTTAAGTTGCCAATGGGGGTTGAAATCAAGTACAATGTAGGCTTGTTTTCAACGAAACTTTGGCGGATCATGTTACTCCATGCAAACACGTTTGGCTTGTTCGTGCCAATCGCGTTCTGCGTAAATGATCCTCATCAATTCTTTACGTTTCGCAACGCCAATTTTGAATTGACGACGAACATTATCGATGAAGAAGTGTTCTGAGGTATTGTACAAATCATCAAACATCGATAGCTTCAATAGATTGAGCAATACAATGTGGCGGGTGGCTTTCGGTTGATTCACAAAATACGCAACCGTCGCTTCTTTGTCACTCGCGAGTGAGAAGGTGTATTCTTTATAAATGTCGTCGCCTACTTCGGCCAACATCATGTTTAAAATACGCTTTTCAAACGCATTCGGTTCCCCGTCAATCGCGACCATATGGATGGCCAAGTCGAGGAATTTCAGTTTTTCTTTACGGTTGAGTAGACTGAGTAACATATGATTCCCTCCCAATGTTATATATGTCTAAAATGGCTTTGGTCCAGTTGTCTTTATGGTAGACGACCAGTGGGGTTTCCACAATTAAGCCACCTTCTAATCTGTTTTTGACTGCTTCAATCAAAACGTGGTTTGGTTTGGTATTTCTTCTTGGTTGAACTAAACGCATGCGTTTGGGTTCTAAATCGTGCTTTCTTAATAAGCTTAAAATATCTGTTAAACGATCTGGTCGATGTACTAAATAAAATGAACCGCCATTATTTAACAGAGCGTGCGCCTCGATGATGAGTTCCTCTAAGGTCAGCATGACTTCATGTCTTGCTATGGTAAGGTATTCATTTTTATTGAGGTGTGGTTCATTGGGTACTTTAAAGAAGGGTGGGTTCGCTGTGACGATGTCAAACGAGAGTTTTCCAACGGTTTTGGCGATGCCTCTTAAATCTCGATGATGGAGGTGGATTTGATGTTCCAAATGGTTGATAGAAACGCCTTTAGACGCCATCTCATAGACCTTCTCTTGGATTTCTACCCCATGTATTTCGGCTTTCGTTTTGATCGATAAATAAAGCGGGATGGCACCATTACCCGTGCAAAGATCCATAATGCGTTTGGTATTTTTTTTGATTTTGACAAAATCACCCAACAACATGGAATCGATGGAAAAAGAAAACATCTCTGGGTCTTGGATGATCTTGAGTCTAGGGTAACCTAATAAATCATTCTCAATTTGCATGTTTCTTTTCAATGTCCTTTAAAAGCACATAACCAAATGACCCATCTTCATAAGCCACTTTGAGTTGTTGTTTTAAAATATTGATTCCCATGACGGTTGCCCCGCCATCTTTGGTTTTAATCTTGTCGCCCACATCGGGCATGTTTTGGCGGAGTTCTTCATACACGCTATTTTCAAACTTAATACAGCAGAGGAGTTTTCCGCAGTTGCCACTGATTTTTTGAGGGTTTAATGATAAATTTTGATTTTTAGCCATCTTGATGGACACATTATCAAATTCACCAATGAATGTGGTACAGCAGGTAATCAATCCACAAGGTCCGATCCCGCCAATGAATTTCGCCCCATCTCTTGACCCCACTTGTCTGAGTTCAATACGGGTTTTGAAGCTTTCAGATAGGTCTTTGACCAATTGTCTAAAGTCCACTCGGTTTTCAGATTCGAAGTATACGACCAAACGATCGCGGTCCAATGTGTATTCTGCTGCTAAGAGCTTCATATCCAATTGATTGCGTTTAACCAATTCTTTGGTGACTTTCATCACTTGTTGTTCTAGACCTTTGTTATAATCATTTTCTTCGATATCGTTATCGGTGGCTAACCGTAAAATCGGTTTGAGTTCCGTTTGTAATTCTTCTTCTTTTACTTCAACAAGCTTCCCTACTACCTTGCCTAATTCAATGCCTCTGACGGTTTCAACTACGACCATAGATTGGTCTTTAATCGTCAATGAATTGGGGTTAAAATAGTATCTTTTACCAGCTTGTCTAAATTGCACTTGTGCAACAAGCATGTATTCACCTTCTATCTCTCTAAGTCAAGCACCAGTTGTGTGAGTGCCATCTCTATATTTATATTATAGTTTAATCTATACAAAATCGTTTGGATTTGTTTTAAATGCTTTAAAATATCTTCCATCGAGAGCATATTCGCAATCACTTCATACTCTTCTGAAAAGACTTCAAACGCGATAATTTCTTTGTTTTTTGTCTTAAGCAAATCGAGATAATAGATCATCAAAAGCTCCAAAAACTGTATCAGAATCGTTTTATCGGTTCGAATGATGGCCATTTTGGTTTCAAATAGCAGCCATAAAGGTTCTTTTTTCAACAATGTTTTGTGGTAATTTTTGATGCAATTGATGAGTTCAATCACTTCATCGGATTTTGCCATCTCTAAAACAACCGCACGGTCTTTATTCAAGTAAGGTAAAAACTCAGCCAAGTAAGGATCAATGCCTGCCTCTTTGAGTTCGTTGGTGAGTTCATGTTCACTTCTTGGTTTTAAGAAAATGATTTGACTGCGCGATTGAATGGTTGGTAAGACAAGTTCAGGGTTATCCGATAGTAAAAATCCAACGGTTTGTTTGGATAATGGTTCTTCGAGAAATTTGAGTAATCCATTCGCAGCAGCGGTGGATAACTTGTCCACTTCATCGATGATATAAACACGCGCACCTTTGGTTAGCGATGTTTTGGAAAACTCGCTTTGCAGATCCGCGATTTGTTCTTTTTTGATGTTTTGCCCAGCCGGTTCAATGAACATCAAGTTCACATGACCGTTGGTTTTAAGTTGTTCCGCCCCTTCGGGTTTATTCAGTAATAAAGCATTAGCAATCTCAAAAGCCAACTCTTTTTTACCAGACCCCTTAGGCCCTGTAAATAAATATAAATGACTTAAACGGTCTTTCGCAATCGCTCTTTTGAATTGATTTAAAATGGTTTGTTGTTTTATGTTCGGCATAAAAGCACATCCTTCAAATGGGCTTTCACATCGTCAATGACTTCTTGCATGGTGCGGTCGCCATTGATCACCAAGTAACGATTGGGGTACATTTTAGCAAGCAATAAATACCCTTCGCGTACTTTTTGATGAAAATCGAGTTGTTCCAAATCCAAACGGTTATTTTCTCTGGACTTGATTCTGGCCAATCCGATTTGTGGGTCTGAATTGATATAGATGGTCATATCCGGCATATGTTCTAAAGCGAACGTATTGATTTTTAAGATGGCATCAAAGCTCAACCCTCTGGCATGACCTTGGTAAGCAAGCGATGAATCGATGTAGCGGTCACAAAGCACAACTTTACCTTTTTCTAGTGCTGGAATCACGGTTTCTTCTAAATGTTGTACACGTGCAGCTGCGAAAAGAAGGGCTTCGGTTCTAGCTCTCATGTGGGTATTTTGTTGATCTAAAATGATGGCTCTGATTTTTTCAGCGATGTCCGAACCGCCGGGTTCGCGTGTCGCGACACAGTCGATTTGGTGCTCTTTGAGCCACTTCACTAAGGCTTGGATTAGGGTCGTTTTGCCTGAACCTTCTCCACCTTCAAATGTAATAAACATGATTGCCTCCTCTTAATACCAAACTTGTTTCAAATATAAGCCTTCTGGGGCTGCGGTTTTACCAACTTTGGATCGATCTTGGTTTTCTAATATGTCATCGATGACGGTGATTGGGATTTTCCCTCTACCGATGTCAAGGATGGTGCCGACCATACTTCTGACCATATATTTCAAAAATCCATCGGCGACGAAAGTAAAAATATAATGGGTGTCGGTTTCTTCTAGTGTGGATTGAAATAGGGTTTTGATGGTGGGTTTATGTTCCACATACACACCAAAGCCTTTAAAATCATGGGTTCCAGCTAACTTTTCAGTGGCTTTCTTCATCAAATCGACATCGAGTGGGTATTTGATGTGGGTTTCATAATATCTTCTAAAGACATTGTAGTCTTTTGAAATGACATATACATAACTTTTTTTAGTAGCACTAAATCTCGCATGAAATTCGTCTGTTGTTTTATGGATATCTAAAGCGACAATGTCATTTGGCAAATAGGTGTTGAGCGCACGCAACCACGCGCTTTCTGACATGTGATTTTGGGTATCAAAGTGACAAACCTGACCCAAAGCATGTACCCCTTTATCGGTTCTCCCTGAAGCGACGATTTCGATCGGTTCTTTTGCAATCTTACTCAAAGTTTCTTCAAGAACCGCTTGGATGCCTACCCCATTTTTCTGACTTTGAAATCCCTGGTAGCCTGACCCATCGTAGGCAATGGTTAATTTATATCGCATACAACACGCCTGTATTCATCAAGATGACCACCGTGAGTAACCCAATTAAGGTAATGATGGTGAGAATATCGAGGTATTGGATCGTCATGACGTCGATTTTAGTGCGTTTTTCACCAATCACATACCCACGGGATTCCATGGCATTCGCCAAGTCTTCGGCGCGTTTAAAAGAGATGATGAAAATGGGAATCAACAAGGAAATCATTTGAGAAATCTTTTTCTTAAGCGATGACTCGCTGAATTCGACCCCACGGGAGGCTTGTGCCTTCATGATCTTTTGAGTTTCTTCTAATAGCGTTGGAATGAATCTCAACGTGAGTGATAACATCATCGATAATTCTGCCACTGGAAATTTGACCCATTCTAATGGCTTCATGACAGCCTCTAATCCATTGTTTAAATCGGTTGTCATGGTCGTAAATGTCAGTAATGAGGATAGGATGATGACAACCATAATCCTAAATAACAAAAACCCCGTACGATACAAACCATCTGAATAAATCATGAAATCATAGGACCAAATTTTACCATAAGGCAGTAGATATTGAACCAGGAATAACGAGAATGCCATCAATAAAAATAACGTTGCACGGTACTTAAATCGACGTTTATAGACATTATATAAAACGATGATGAGGACCATCGCAGCAATGGAAGCGAAACCTAAAGTCATGTTCACATCTAACAATAAATCCCCGGTACGAATATTGAATATTTGAATGATGAATGTGAATGTTAATAAGAACAACAAGGCTTTCATCCCACGAATCATTTTAAGAAATGGGATGCCTGTGGTTAATACCATGAGAATCGTTAAACCCAATAAAACCGACATCAATGTGAATGAAGGGATGATGAATGTGATGACCATCGATAACATCAAACTGATGATTTTGACGCGAGGGTCCATTTTATATATCCATGAATCGCCATGTACATATTGGCCAATGGTGATGTTATTCATGGTGCACCGCCTTCATGTATGCAAGGAGTTCTTCTTCTGTAAATACCTGTTTGAATGGGTAACCCAATGTTTTCGACAGGTATTCCATCATACGATAAGCTTGTGGTTTCGCTAAGTGTAGTTTTTCGAATTCATCCGAAATAAACAATAACTCTCTCGTACCATCGAATTTGATTTTACCTTTATCCATCACTAAGATGCGTTTCGCATAACGGGCAACAATGTCCATGTCATGGGTGATGAGGACGATGGTTTTCCCATGTTTGATGTGTAATTCATTAAAAAGTGCCATCATTTCATCCGAACCCTTCGGGTCTAACCCCCGGGTGGGTTCATCTAAAACAAGCATTTCTGGTTCCATCGCAAGGATCCCTGCAATCGCTACCCGACGCATTTGACCACCACTGATTCTAAACGGCGATTTTTGAAGGATTGCTTCATCCAGTCCTACCAATTGTGCTGCGTGTCTGGCTTTTTCTTCGGCTTCTTTCAAGGATAAACCAAAGTTCATAGGTCCAAACATAATGTCCTTAAGGATGGTTTCTTCAAACAACTGGTATTCAGGGAATTGGAAAACAAGCCCAACTTTTTTACGGATTGGACCTATTTTTGTTTTTTTGTCTTGAATTGGGATGGTATGTTCATAAATTTGAACGGTCCCGCGGGTGGGTTTTAGTAACGCATTCATGTGTTGTACAAGGGTGGTTTTACCACTACCTGTTTGTCCACAGATCGCGACAAATTCACCATCTTGAATGGCTAAACTGATTTGATTGATGGCTTCGTAAGTCTCATTTTTAACGCCACGATAAAAATAGCTTACTTGGTTAAACTGTATGCCCATAGTGCCTTTACCAATGCTTCGTCTTTCTTCAATATGTCGTCTTTATTCACTTGGTCAAACACACGCATACCAAATGGGATATTGAGGTCGGTTTGTTCTAAAATGTCTTTGTGGCTGAAGACATCATCCGGGGTACCGGATAGGACAACTTTACCTTTATTGAGCACAATCATTTGGTCCGCTCTTTTCGCGAACTCTAAATCATGTGTAATCGTAATGATGGTTTTCTTGAATTCTTTATTGAGTTTCACAATAAATTCTGTAATGTCTCTAACCCCTTCTGGGTCTAACATGGAGGTTGCTTCATCAAAAATCATGATGTCTTGGTTCATCGCAAGCGCACCTGCAATAGCAACCCTTTGTTTTTGACCACCAGACAATTGATGGGGTTCTTTGTTCAAATAGTCTTTCATGCCAACGATATTCACGTATTCATCGACCAGTTCAACCATTTTCGGTTGAGGTACACATTGGTTTTCCAACCCAAATGCGATGTCGTGTTTCACCGTAACACCCACAAATTGGTTGTCTGGATTTTGAAATACGATGCCGACTTTTTTACGAATCTCTTGAACGGTTTTTTCATTCATTTCGATGCCATCGATGATAATCGAACCAGCATCGGCTTTCAACAGACCAATCAGCAATTTCGCTAGCGTACTTTTACCAGAACCGTTGTGTCCAACGATACAAACCCAAGACCCTTCTTCGATTTTAAAAGAAAGATTTTGGATGGCTTCGTCTTTATTGTTATATGAAAATTTGAGGTTTTCCACCTTAATTTTAGTCATTTAATCACCTACTAGAGTTCTTATCTATTATAACATAATAATTGTTGCAAACTACTAGATTTCTGTTCTGTGAATAGGTATAATAACAACTGTTATTTCTATATAGGAGGAATCAGAATATGGCTATAGCTATTACAAAAGAAAATTTTAAGAGTGTTGTTTTAGAATCCAGTCAACCTGTTTTGGTGGATTTCTGGGCAGCATGGTGCCGTCCTTGCCAAATGTTAGGACCCATCGTTGAATCTTTATCCGAAGAAGTTAAAGGTTTAGCTGTGGTTGGCAAAGTGAATGTTGACGAACAATCTGAACTAGCAAACCAATTTAGAATCATGTCCATCCCTACCGTATTGGTATTCAAAGGTGGAAAAGTCGTAAACAGCATCATTGGTGTACGTTCTAAAGAAGAACTCAGAAAAGCCCTAGGCGTTTAAGATGTTTGATACAATCATCATCGGTAAAGGTCCTTCAGGGATCTCAGCCGCGATTTACCTCAAGCGTTCTAACAAGAACGTTTTAGTCATTGGTAAAGACAATGGATCGCTGTATGATGGCGTCATCATTGACAATTACTATGGATTTCCTGGGGGAATTACTGGCACTGAGCTCATTGAGCGCGGGGTAAAACAAGCCAACGAATTAGGCATCGAAGTTTTACAAGATGAAGTCATCGCGATTGACAAATATGAGCATTTCACAGTCACCACTAAAAAGGGTGTCTATGAAGGCAAAACTGTGTTACTCGCTACAGGTAAACCAAGAACCACACTGAGAATCAAAGGGTTTCAAAAGTATCGTGGTAAAGGCATCAGTTTTTGTGTTACGTGTGATGGGTTCTTTTTTAGAAAGAAGAAACTCGCCTTGGTGGGTTATAACGAATACATGTTACATGAACTCAAAGATATGGAATTTCTCACTGAGGATATTCAAATCTTCACCAATGGTAATGCCCTCACTGTGGATGTGGACTACCCAGTCATCCAGGATGTGATCACAGAAATCACTGGGGATGAAGATAAAGCCACCACCATCGTCACTGCCCATGGTTCGTATGATGTGGATGGGATATTCATCGCACTGGGTTCACCTGGCGCTGTTGAATTCGCGACTAGAATTGGCGCGATTGTCGAAAATACAAACATCGTTGTGGATGACAATTTCATGACCAACATTGAAGGTTTATACGCTGCAGGCGATACCGTCGGTGGGGTCTTACAGGTGGCGAAAGCAGCGGCAGATGGGATGCATGCAGCCATCGCCATTAAAAAACAACTCAAAAAATAAACGATAGAGATCGCGATGTGATATGATTTCTATCGTTTTTTTCTTGGTTATTCACTAAGTTTTTCTTCTAAAATCGCTTTGGTTAATTTGAAAGCTTTGAGTCTTCGCGAAAGTGTGGTGTGTGGTCCCGACCCAGGCGCTAATTTGGGTAATGTCTTCTCACTTTTTCGGATAAGAGATTCCATCGCTTGAATGCCTTCGAGCAATTCTTCTTTGGTATAGGTCATGATTTTACATCTTTCCAAATGAGGTGTAATCCCCATAATAGTTTAAATAGCGACAGCCGTTATATGGGTCATTTGCGAGTTCAATGATTCTTTCCTCGAGTGCTGGAATTTGGCTATTGGATGCGTTTATTAAGTCATGTAAATCATTGGCGATATCGGTTAATCGTTGTTTTAAACCACCCAGACGGTGGCTGTGATGTTCAAATCCAAACGGTTTATTTTCCAAATGCCACTGCTTGTAAAAGGCTTGATAAAATTGTTCGATTTTTCGAATAATACTTGGTATTTCTCGATACGTAATGGCACTCAATATATCGATATTCTTGGTATCATAGGCTTGTTTGAGTCGAATACTCAGGGTCGATTTTAAGCTTAAAATGTCACACAGAAGATACATCGTATTAAATATGTATTGAAAGGAACTTTCTATTTTAGAATCCGCTTTAAGGATGCGTTTGTATGACTGATAATACTGATCATAACTTGGGTGAAGTCTTTGATTGTATAATCCTAAAAAAGGATCTTCATACAATAAGTACTTTGAAGGATTCACTGGGATGGCGGGTTGATTTTTATACAATCGGTTGGGTAAATCTAAGTCTAACCATTGATTATAGGTTAACCCTGTAAGTAGCGATGATAGGTTATCTAAGTGTAGTCGGTCATTACCATTGATTTGTTGTATGATGAATAACAACCCTGGTAGTATAGAGAATTGTGAGGCTTCACCACCATTGTCACCCCAAGCTGTAACAATGAAATCTTCGATGTGATAATCTTTGGCTGCTTCAATGGCTAATGACATGGTTCGCATCGTCACATCGTTGCTTGGTGAAAAACCAATCCACTTCCATGCGCCGCCAGCGTAGCCATAATTATGGGTGAGTTGACTCAATGCTTTGAATTTTGAATGGTATTTTTTAATATCAGTTTGATAGTAGTCCCAGTAAATCAGCTTCATATTTTGAGGGATTCTGGATTTAATTTCATCACTAAATTCGATGTCATCTTTGAAATAATGTCCACCCACCAAATGAAAAAACATGTCAGCCCACATGGCGGGTTTATAGTTATATTTAATGCACAATGCATTCACTTTTTCGAGGTGATCAAACATGATTTTTAATCGGTCTTGATACCCGTATTTTTGGAGGTATTTTCCAAGTCCAAGCATCCAAGCTTCATCCATACCAATGTTGATTTCTGAACTTCTAAACACTTTCTTGGTGGTTTTTAACATGTTTTCAATCAATTCATAAGTCCTTGGTTCGCCGACCAATAAAATATCATCGATGTCTTTGATTGAAGCATATTCGAAGTGTTTAAACGCTGAAGCTAGGTGGGCCAATGTTTGAATGTATGGTACGATTTCAAAATCGAGACTGGCAGAAAAATCATCCAATCGTTTGAGTTCACTTTGTGTATATCTACCGCGCATATAGCCAAATTTCGGTTCGTTGTCCACTTCGAACACATCTTCTAAATAGAGCCCCAAGTAGTTATATCCGAATAGGGATAAAATGAGGATGTATTTTTCGAGTGTTTCCATCTTTGGTACAGCCATGCGAGCAACATCGAGCATCAAACCCACGCGCTTAAACGCACGTGTTTGATCATATAAATAACTCGATTTCGGGTTAGATAATAAAATCCCGATCGCAGTTAAGGCATCATTCAAATTGTGGTAATGAATGGACACCTCTGTTTCGTTCTTTTGGATTCGATACCCTGGTTGTTGTTGTTCAATAAAGTTGACCGAATGCATCGAGGACAAATCTAAACTTAATTTATTTTCAACTTGTTGAATCGCGTGTTTGAGTTTTGAGTTCATTTTATTACACCCCATTTGATATCAGTATAACATACATTATTTGATTCATTTTTCCTTTCCTCGAAAAACAAAAACAGACCGAAGTCTGTATCTGATTATTCTAGATAAGCGTCATTAAAACGTTTTGTAATGATTTGAGGTCTAGTTATAGCACTGCCAACAACAATGGCAAATGGTTTTTGAGCTTTCACAGCTTTGATATCTTCAACAGAAAATATTCTGCCTTCTGCAATCACAGGAATACTCAAGTTTTTAACACATTCCCCAATTAATTGGAAATCTGGGGCTTCTTGTTGAGGTGAGTAAGGTGTATAACCAGAAAGGGTCGTAGAAACAATGTCAAATCCGAGTGATTGTGCTTGAATTGCTTCCTCTAGGGTCGATATATCTGCCATTGCCAAACGACTGGCTTGGTGAATTCGTTCGACTTTTTCTTTTAAGGTCACACGGTCTGGATGACAACGATTGGTCGCATCCATAGCAATTATCTCACAACCAGAATGAATCAATTCATCAATCTCGCGGATAGTTGGTGTAATATATACATCGCAGTTTGGGTAATCTCTTTTGATGAGTCCGATCACAGGTAGTTGTGTTTCATCTTTGATTGCGATGACATCATTGACCCCATTCGCTCGAATGGCTACTGCCCCACCTTCTTTAGCAGCTTTAGCCATTTTTCTCATGATTTCCGCACCATGCAAAGGCTCATTTTCTAATGCTTGGCAACTAACGATGAGTCTGCCTTTAATTTGATTTAATATCGACATAATTACACTTCTTTCTCGCTTAATGGTTGGGGGTGAATACGGATGATTTCGCCACCCTTAGAGGATAATAACTCATTGGTTGTTATAGTGAATGATTCATTGTTTGGGCAAACCATGGTTGTTTGTCTTTGTTTAATGAATGGGACTTTCATCCATTTTCCTTGTATCTCCCGATACAAATAAACCGATTCCCATATTGCATCTGACACTTTAGCTTGAGTCATTTTAACATTTGATCCTTCATTACCGTACTGGTCAATAGAATTGACACGTTTGAATTCAGCATTCAATACACCGTGACCTTCACTATAAAATAACGGACTATAATATACGGTTGGCCAATTGTTTTTAAGTTTATATTGTTCTCTTTGTGATTTGTATTTGGGAATACTGGTTGGTTCTAGTACTTCAATTCTAAGTTGTAAGTAGTTCTCTACTGGTGTATAGACACTCATCTTGATCAAATCACCCGGAAAATAATAATATTCAAAACGTTTAGGGTCACTTACATTCCAAGAATTGACGTTATTTCTGGTGACATTACCTTCAATATCAATCACTTCTGAGTAGATGTAACGATAAAATGGACGATAGCAGATTTTTTTAGAACCGTAGTTTAATGGTTCATCTGTATTGAGTGATTCATAGCCCACCATCCAACCTAAACCCGCATCGGATTCAGATTGTGCGTGTCCCCCCATATAAATGGATGGGTTGTCTAAAAATCTATCCCAAAATGTCCGACCATCTGAACCATATCGATTGTTATCTGGCGTAAATTCACCCAAACGTATGGTACCTTCAATGCCTAACCACGCATCTTTTGATGAGTATACTTTTCGATACCATGCCCCTAAAAAACACTTTGGTGCCGCTTGTGGACCGAGTTCATCCATGATTTGACCTTCGAATACATCTATATTTTCAAAAGATGGTAGCGTAGCGTAATGGCTATCTAAGGTTGGAATAACGCGTTTATTTAGATCTTTTTTCATCATGACCCTCCAATACTTCTACAGGCCATTCAATCAAAATGCCCGATTGTTTTAATAATTCTTGATACGATTCGAGTAATACATCATCTTGATAGATTTGTTTTGGACTCACTTGATGCTTGATGGCGAAGGCCACCAAATAACCTGCACTTTCTCCGATGTTCCACTCTACAGGATGCAGTCTGTAACAACCATTGGTCACATGTGTCGTTCCAATATTTTTACAAGCTGCGATCAAGTTTTTTGTCTCGATTGGTATTAGCGCTCCGAGTGGAATTTGAAATGGATATGTCTCATCAAAAAAATAGGTTTTGGTTTTTGTTGTCATATGTAAATCTATATGGTAATGTCCAATCCCGATACGATCTCTGAAATGAGGTGGTTTCAATGCATATCGCTTGTTAATAACTTGTTCTTTAATGGTGTACAATGCTTTAATTCTTCTCGACTCACGAATATAAGGTGCTTTGGCTAAGCCATCTTTTGTACCTAAGACTTCAGGTACTAAACAGACTTCTGGATAGCCATAACCACCATCATCTCTTCTAGCTTCTGTTTGAAGCCAATATATAAGTGACAATGTTAACTGCTTGGCTGCATAACGGTGATAGTCCGAATTTGGATCATCGTAAATATTGCCGAAGAAATAATCATTTTGAGGCCAGTTAATTAGTGTTACTGAGTAAGGAACACTGGTTTTAAAATGATTTTTCTCAATGACTTGTCGATATGTGAACATCGCTGGTGTGGATTGGTATTCACCTTCTGCGAACATTGAAAATGCACGTTTTGATCCTTGTTCTAGGCCCGCTGCATACCAACTGAGTACAGATTCACCAAATGGCATAATGTAATTCTTGAATTGATCGTATAAATCTGGTTTTTCAATAATCGATGTATTATTCGGATTGAATCCAACCGCTGCTATCCATGTGATTGGTTGCATATCCTCCGAATTTTTAACCATGGGTGCATGTGGTTCTTGTGTTTCATCGTATGACTCCGCACCTGTGACATATGCTGTATCCGTCATTGGTAGCAACTCACCAATATCGGTCGCGTCAATAAAATAATCTGCTTTTATTACGATATCTTCGTGATTGTGATGAATCACGACATACTGAATCACGTCTTGTACCTTATATGCACCTACAGTCGGGGTTTCAAGGTAAATATCTAAAGTTTGATTGTCAACAAACGGTTGAAGAATATCATTAAGTAATTTTAGAGACAATCGAGGATCCGCAGCATTTTTAGATACCCAACCATTTCCAGGATTGAATATCCTTTTATTTTTTAGAGTATCCACGATATCTGGATGTTTGCGATAATAGGAGCGAATATTCTCTCTAAAGCGACGATATGTTTCTGTCGCACCTGTGAACTCAATATATTCATGTTCATCACTCGGAACACCTTGACTGGTTAATTGTCCACCGATCCAATCGGTTTTTTCAATGAGGGCGGTGTGAATCCCTTGTTTTGATAGTGCGTAGGCAGCCATGATGCCACCAAGTGAGCCGCCAACTACTACGGCTTGATAACTTTTTGTCACGATTTACACGTCCTCCTTTGATAATAAGAATGCATAAGCATCATCGAATTGTGCTTGATTCGGCATGTGTCCAGTATCATATAACTTAAATGTTACTTTTGGGTGAATGAATTTGGATACCAATGAACACGGTATCACTTGATCCATCATTCCAGCAGTTAGAAACAAGGGACATTTTAGCTGGTGTGCATGCTCAAACGGGTCAAATCTATCTAAATATGCTAAATTTCTTTCGTAGTAAAAATCTTTTGACCACTGATACTTTTCTTGTTTTAGTTGATAAAATTCTATCATTGATGGCGATCCAACGATAGATACTGCTTTTATGAGGGGGTAAATGGTGGCCATGTAAATACTGATTGCGCCCCCCATCGATACCCCTATTGCATAAACTGCATCTTTCATTACCCTTGGCATGAATCTAATATATTTTTCATATAATTGAATGGCATCCATAGCGGTTTGAATAACACAATGATGGATGTCTTTCATCTTTTCATCATACGGTTTTGAATCAAAAACAGGGATTCGTCTCTCACCATGTAAGATGGTATCGATACCAATCACAATGAATCCACGACGGGCAAGTTCATCCTCACGTTTGAAATAGTCTCCATCTTTGTATCCATCAAATCCATGAAATGAGAAGATAACTGGTTTCAAGGTGCCATCTATTTGTTCGTAAATCGATATTGGTATGCCATCGATGTGAAATTTTCTAACCACAATCTCAATCATGGAAAACCTCTAGTTTTAAGAAGCGATAACTATCTTCAAGCATTTCCGGGGTTGAAACGTGACCGGTTTCATACGATTTCAGGATGGTTTCAGGCAGCAGTTCGTGGAGATTTTTTGCATATTTTGGATTTACAACATCATCGTGTATGCCAATCCCCATAAAAATCCGTTTATGTTTTAATTTATCCAACTGGTTCATTGGGTCAATGGGTTGGTACCAAGCTAACTTTCTTTCATAAAAGAAACCTGTATTGAAGCCATATAAAGACGCTTTGTCACGATAATATTCGACAAAAGATGGGGTACATACAAGTCCGACCATTGCTTTTAATGCTTCGTCAATCGTGGCTAAATAGAATGCTGTTAAACTGCCCATAGACACACCATAAGCATAATATACTTCTGGCTGAATATTCGGCATGTACTTGAAGTACTTGTCAAATAAACGTTTTGCATCCTGTGCCGTGTGTATAACAATTTCAATGATGTCTTGATATTTATCAATATTCGAACGGTGACGTTCAAGAATACTCATGCGTTGTCCATGTAAGTACGCATCGATGGCAACGACACAAAACCCAAGTTCAGCGAGTACTTCCCCACGTCCCATGATATTGGCATCTTTATTGCCTGTGAATCCGTGGAAAAAATAAATCAAAGGTTTGGTTTTTGAATCTTCTTTTTGATAGATGGTACACGGTACCCCATCGAATAGATGATCACTGATTTTGATCGACATGTACTTCAAGCCCCGTTTCAAACATTCGATTCCATGGTGAGTAGACATCATCTAAGACGATAAACACACCCTCTGTGTTGAGTTCTTGATTGATAAATGTTTGCAAAGCTTCACGAATTTGGTTTACGACTTGACCACGTTTGCCATCCAACAAGAAATAATGGTTTGGCAAAACTAAATGGTCAGCGATGGATTTCCTTACAATAGAGCAATACCCAAAATCTTCCACATATCTAAGTGCTAAAAAATCAAGGTTGTTTGACCTGTTGGGGAAAATAAAATCCAAAACCCCTTGTGGGATACATGTACCCAACGTGTTGGATGAAGTATTCCATCCAGCATAAGCAGATACCTTGTATAAGATGCCTTTTTGTCGTAACAATTTGAGTAAGTTCAAATCCCCACCGTTGGCATAGGCCACATCGGCAATAATGACGTTTTTCCCCATTTCAATGCCATAGTTTGCGAGTTCAACGTATTCTATCAAGTTTCTAAAAGCATCATACTCTAAACTGGCTTCATGTTGGTTTGATGCTTCTTTCATGTTTCCTGATGGAACATTGATCATTAACATTAAATCGGCTTCATTCATGGAAGATACAATGCATCCGCCAGCCGCTAAGATTTGATACTTGACTGTTTCATGAAGTAGTCGATCTTCATAGAGTGGGATTTGTTGTCCACCAGTAATTGAAGCATAATGAATGTAAAACTTTGGTTTGATGTTTTGATAAAAATTGACCATTCTAACCAATAAAACATTGGTTACCTCATCTGCACCGGGGTACATGTAACATTTGAGTTCAATGTTGAGTTCTTTGATGCGTCTACGGATGATTTTTTGATCAATCGCGGTAAGCCCATACGGACTTGAATCGTCTTGAGGAACGATTCCAAAATCAATCGTGCCATCCTTAATCATTTCTAGGAATGCCAAGTTGACTTCAATGTTTTGTTGACGACGTATAAGGTAATCATTGAGCGCTGCTTTATCTATCGTTGATTTGATGTGTTCGAAATGTGTTTGATCAGCTGGTGACAATTGTTGTAAGGATTGTTTGTGCTCATATACACCATATAAGTGGATTTCTCGCCCCCATTGCTCATAATAATCAGGTTCCTCTTCTGAACTTGAATATTTCGGATTTCGCATGATCAAGTTATAAGCAAATAACTTCAATTTGGGGTATCGGTTTTTAATGTTTCTCAGTACATGTAATCTATTTAGCAATGTTTCTGTGTCATCATGGTGCAATCTCGATGGCACAATACCGCCATAAACAAGTGTATCTACAGCACAAACGATGCCATCGACAGTGCTTGCGATTTGAAGAAGCCAATTTGCTATCTTGTCCAAATGGCCTTTTTGCTTTTTGTTGCCGAGTATTGAAATGTCTGGAGAAATAACTTCATAAGGTGTGCCTTGAATAAGCAATTGATTAAATCGATAATTGCATGGTCTTTCATCTAAAGGTAGAACTGCTATTTTTTTCATATAGACCTCTGTTAATCTTTTCTTTTATATGGATCGATTGGCAACGCCATTGTGGGTGCCCCGGCAGCATAAATACTTACGGTTTCCCCACCAGTCAATGCATCTATCCCAGAACTTACAAATTGGGTAGGTAATGGGCAATTCATCACAGCTGCGCGTGACATATTCATCGGCACGCGATGGTTTACACCATTTATTTTACGGTACAAATAGGTATTATGCCAAATGGCCTCACGTACTACAGTTGTGGATGCATGCGCAGGCTTACCCTCATTGGCAACTTGATCTATTGCGTTCACACGCTTGAACTCAGCTTTCATATCGCCGTGTCCAGAACTAGGAAAAATTGGGGATATGAAGGATTCTGGTTGTTTCCAACCATTGAATGTTCTAACACCCACTGAATACGGCAGTGTAGACGCTTCTATTAATTCAATTTGAAGTTGTAACCAGTTTGGCTTTGGTGAATAGATAATCATTCTCACTTTATCACCAGGTAGGTAATAATACTGCGTATCTTGAAAATCCCAGTTTGCGATACAGTTCTTTGTGGTTCCACTGCCGGTGCAAGATACGCTATAGAAGCGACCATTTGGTCGATCGTATGACCCAGCATCATAACTGTGTGTGGTAATGTAACGCCAAAATGGACGGAATGCGTATGAACCTACAGAGATGGCAGAAACACCAGAATTATTTTTGAAAAGTGCGGTTTTTAAAGATAAACCCACATCGGATTCAGTCATTGCATGACCACCCATATATAACGATGGATTGTCCAAATTTCTAGCATTTGGGTCAATATCTAACGAATCATTATAGGCTGCATCATAACGATTAATGTCTGGCATTGGTAGCGTAACCTCTGCCTCAATACCCGTCCAGTAATCTTTTGAGGAAAATACTTTATGATAATATGCCCCCTGAAAACATGAGGGTGGTGTGGGTGCTGAGGCTTCATTCATGATGACTTCTGTATAAATTGGATACCTAGCAAGTATCTCATAAACCGGGGTTACGGTAATGAATTTGGATAAAAAATTCGATGCATTCCCAGCACGATCTGTGACAAAGAAAATGACTTCATAAGTCCCTGGCGTTGTGATATCAAATCCAACAGCATCTACTTCAATTTTGCTTGAAATATCGCCTTCAAGGTTATCGATGGCACGTAACCCTTCGAAAATATTGAATTCTCCATTCTGAGGGACAGATACATTTCGTTTGGATGCATCCAAAAATGAAAGTATCGGTGCGATTTTGTCGTTTAATAGTTTTTCTTCATCAGGATCTGGGGTGGGTGTAGGATCAATGTTTGGTTGATTTTGACACCCAACGATGCCCATCATTAATACGATGATCATGAAAATAGATAATGTTTTTTTCATATTAACTCCTTACCTTTGTCTTTAAATAGTTCGGGTTCAATGTTTTTCAAACAGCTCAGATAGACTTCATAGCCAATCTCGGATAAGTGAATACCATCGATGGTATAAGTTTCATTTAATAAACCATCCTGTTTAAATACAGCATTTAAGTTTAAAAAATGGCATTTATAGGCTTTTGATTTTTGATGTATGAACTGGTTAATGACGTCGATTTCTTGATTAAAAACTTTGACATTTCTTTCTACTAAGAGACCTTCACTTCTACCACGCATCGGTAGGATAGAGGATAAGTAGATTTTTGTTCTCGGTAAATTGGTTGTAATAAGATCTAATAATGTGTCGTACGTTTTTTCAAATGGTATGGTGTATCCATGTGGCCAAAAACGTTTATTACACAAGAAATCATTGATTCCAATCATGAGAAACAATACCTCAGGTTGTTCAAGCCGGAGTTCTTTTACGAGTGGAATGAGTTCTGTTGATTTGTATCCGCCAACACCCATGTTCTTAATATTTGGAAATGCATTGAGTTGTTTGAATCCTGCGGTGATCGAGTCACCCATAAAAACGACTTTTTTCATTTTGTCCTCACTGTTTAAACACAAAGATAAGCGTCAAAGCGACTTACTTTGACGCTTTCTTTTATTATTGGTTGTAGTATCCTTCGCCTAAATTGTAACGTTCTTGTAGTAATGCTCGTAAATTGGCTTCGGTTGAAGTCATAATTGAACGTACTTCTGCTTGACGAATGGATTGTTGAATCATGATCATAAAGGATGTATCGGTTTGTGCTTGAGACTCAATCACACTGTAAAAATAATCTGGTTTTGTGATACTAATTAAATCTAAATGTATATTTCTAGAAAGCTCGGTTGTGTAGTTTGCTAGTAAACGAACATTGTAGAAATCATCTTGGATTTGTTCGATTGTTTCTGGGAAATATTGCATGTCTGCCCATATTTTGAAAATGATTTCATCGTGGATCATCAAATCTTCATATCCCGCTGGTATATCTGCTTTTGAGAATGAGGATGAGATGACATGTGTGGATTTCCCACCTACTTGAAGCACTTTATATTTTGACATATCGGAACCCACATTCGGACCTACAGGGTATGGCACATAATCGATTTTGAAATTTGCACTCCCCCATTTGTTCGATGCGTTGATATGCCAAGATTCACCATCTTGGAATACCACATTACCTGCAGTGAATTGTGGTTGTGAAGTATTCGATAAATTGGCATTATCAATCCACATGCCTTCAACTGCATATAAACCGGCTAAGTATTCGAGTGTATCGAGTACAGGCTGAGAAGTTAAATGTGTCTTAAATTGCGCATCAACAAGTTGACCACCGTTCGCACCAATAAAACCATAAGCCCAGTTGTATGTTCTACCGCCAAATACATATTGTGCCCCACCGTTTTCATCTGTTCTGGTGTGGTCTAATTTTGATTTTAATTCATTGGCAAGTGCACTGAATGTTGACCAGTTCCAATTACCGGCTGCCCAAAGTTGTGCAGGTTCATTTTTTCTGGATTCACCTAGTACACGTGCAAGTAAATCAATATTATAGTATAAGCCCTTGTCAGCGATTGGATATTGGTCATCGTAACCATAATGTTTGCCTTTAACCTCACCATAGGCTTTCTTTTCTGGCCAGAATAAGTCTGATCCATAAGCATCAATATAATCATCTAGTGCCACAATCGCCCCTTGTTGAGCCAAATTAGGAATTGAGGTTGAAATGATTTCATACACATGAACCGCTTGTGTTTTCAATGCGGATTCTTCGATGATATAGCGTTCGCGTGCACCACCCCATGAAGCGTTGGTAGGGTAATTTCTAAATACAACCTTAACATTGTATTTTTCTTCTACTGCTGTGATTTTATCGACTTTTTCTTGTTTGAATAGGCGTTCATATGACGCACTTCTTGGGTCACATTTTGCAGCCAAGTCGCACATAATGACGAAATCAATACCACCTAAATCGTAAGTCTTTTCTACGGGATCCGGATCCGGATTTGGGTTGGGATTCGGATTTGGATTGGGTTTGGTTGTACCACAACCGACCAAAACGAAAACCATGACTACAAATGACATTAAAGCAATAATCTTTTTCATGTTTGTTCTCCCTTTCTTATCTTAAACTAGCCTACAAGGCCACTGCGTTCAATACCTTCGGTGAATAATACTTTTTGAACCAATAAGTAAAAAATCAATAATGGAATCATGGATAACATCGCACTGGTATTGAGTACCATGGATGTAAATAATGGATTTTGTGTGACATCTTGATCGAATAATTGCCATACACCTGCCTGTTGAATCGCACCTTGTATGGCATTTCGAATAGACATCATTTTGGTAGTCAAAGTCGCAAAATCGCTATTGATTTTTGAGACAAAGTTGGCTGTAAAATAAGCATCATTCCATTGCCAAACGAATGTCAATATGCCAACTAAAACCATCGCACCCCTCGCGTTTGGCAACATGACCCTAAAAAATACTTGAATCGGGTTTGCGCCATCAACATGGGCAGCTTCTTCTAATTCTTCTGGGATACCCCTGAAAAACTGTCTAAATAGGTATATGAATATTCCTGACTTTATGCCCATACCTGTAGCGGCGAAAATATACAAAATCATTGGTGTTCCTAACAAGGATTGTCCTGTGCCTAAAAAATTCATTAACGTGATTTTAAGTGGTAGTTCGATTGTACTCGGTGCAACGATGATGGTCGTTAAAACCAACCCAAATAAAATCTTTTGTCCTTTAAATTTTAGTCTTGCAAAAGCATACCCTGCCAGTGCCGTACACAGCAATTGTAATAAGGTGACAATACCAGAAAGCATAATCGAATTCTTCAATGCATTCCAATAATCCAATACAATCGCTGAAATCCTAAAATTCATCCATGAAAATGTTTCAGGAATCCATAAAACCAATGGATTATTGATGTCTTCAGGTGCTCTTAGCGCAATCGCAATCTGCTGTATTAGTGGATACAATATGATGAATGCCAGCCCATAAAGTAAGAAATATTTGACCATCAAAGCAAACCAAGCCAAAATACTTTCAAAAGTCATGGTCCGCTTGTAGCTAGTACTTAGCTTTTTATCATAAACTTTGATGGATGCTTGTTTCAGTTTTTGAAATGATTGATTGAGGAATTGTGTTTTATTTGCGGTCATCGTAATAGAACACCCTGCCTTTCATCGCTAAAAATACTAAACCAATGATGGTGACATTGATGGCAAAATAACTCACAGATATGGTGGCTGCTAAACCGTATCTATTTTGTGTCATCGCATAATCCAAAAATCGATAAATCGGTGCTCTGGTGAAGGAATCCACTACCGTAAATACTGCTGCTGTCAAAATCAAAGGGGTAATCATCGCTATGGTAATCTTCCAAAATATCTCATACTTAGTTGCACCTTCCATTTTGGCTGCCTCATATAATTGGTTTGGAATGGATTGAATGGCTGCGATAAAAATGAGAATTTGGATGCCGGATAAATTCACAATCATGAAAATGCGATCGACTGCATTCATTACGATTGACATCAAACTATTGCCGATCCCAATATCCATGAAGAACCCTGCAAGTTGTTGGACAAACATTTGATCGGCCCCAGTTGAAGCATCGATGTATTGACCAAAACCTTTAGATAGTGTATCTGAGATCAGTGTAAAGTTGTAGATTACAGGAATAAAGAAAATCGCTTTAATCCACTTATGACCTTTAAATGGTTTGTTTAAGAATGTTGCAATCAAGATTGAAAATATCAAAATGATGGGTAGGTCAATGAGTAAATTTTGAATGAATAAATATAATTGAACGGAAAATACGTTATTACCGTCAATGACGTAACTTCTAAAGAGTTCAATATAGTTCGCAATTCCATTAAATGTGATGGTTAAACCACTAGAGGTGGGTACTACTTGATTGAAGCTCCACCAAATCGATTTAATGAAGGAGGGTAAAAAGAACAGTGCCATACCCAACATCCAAGGCACTGTAAACACAATCCCCCAAATGTATTTTTGTTTTCGATATGGTATATTTGAGAACCATAATCGGTAACGTTGATAGAGTGACTCTTTTTCCAAACTTCCAGCATCAATCTGATGTATTCGAGCCTCAAGTCTAGTTAATCGGATTTTATTCTTCTGAACTTGGTCTGCGAGTTTTACAATCTTTCGAATATGTTTTTGCTCGTTTTTAGCCATCATATTTTGAATATCTTGTTCAAAAGTAGCATTGTTTGATTTTAAGCGAAGGATGGTTTTCTCGGTTTTAATGCGTTGTTTCGACAAGGCTTCTGTACCATAATATGTCTTTTTTAGTTTTTTCATGATACCACCACAAAGCTTTCTGTTTCATAATTAATTCTTATGACCAAATTGCCTTCATATGTCACTTCAATCCATGATCCTTGCGGATTGAGCACTTCATGCTTAACAATTTTTTTATTCATAATACCGAGGTCTGCTATAACATCATGGATACGTTCAACATCTGATAGCCAATAAGCATAATATGTGGCATATAAATGGTTATACTCTGTTTTGACCAAGTCAATCGTGTTTCGTTCGGTAAATGTCCATTGTACATTAGCCCCTGTTTCAATGGTCTTAAGTAAATGCCAGTTCACAGTTTTTTGATTATAGGTATTAATAGATGGCCCAGCATAATTAAAGTATCCATTTAAAACCATTTGAATGAATGGTATGTCATAATCCACAATTTTGTGAAGAGTCCCCGTAACACTTAGGTCCAAAATGCTATCTGCATAGTTCAATGCGTATAGGTTAGGGTTACGTAATTGTAATTGCTGATCTTTTAACTGCTCAAGCATTTCAATTTGCATCGCAACCACTTCATTTCTAAACATGATGGAGCCTTTTTGTAGGTTCGATGCTATCTGACTTCCAAAGTCAGCTAACCCAATATTGGCATTGAGTCGGTCTGTGGATTTCACGATTTGATGGAGCACTTTTTGCTGGGTTGGGATATTTAAGATATAACGGATGGTCTGAGTACGATCAGCTAAAAATGTTGCCTCGTCATAGGGATACCGATATACAGGGTTATGGAAAATGTTTTGTGAAACTTCTTTATCTAAATTCAAATTCTGTTTAGTATAGGCTTCTGATGCCATGAACTCCAAATACATTGGAATGTCTTGACTATTGAGTGAATTAATCAACTTCTTTAATTGCTTTTCTGTAGCAACCTTGTCATTATAAGTCAGTTCTTTATACACGGTTGGTTTGATGCCATCATTTGAGAAACCAAAATATGTCAATGACAAATCATCTATACCTTTATCCATCAATGCTGCTTTGATTTTCATAACACCATCTACGGAAGTCAATGCTTTAACACGTGTTGTTGGAATGCCTAAAACATAAGATTTTTCCTTATAACCACCCAACAACGTGATGGCTGTGCCGTACTGAGACAGGATGGGTTGCCAATCGAATCTGTGAACAAGGTATTGTTGGTACATTTTAGCGATATCGAAATATGTCGCGTTCGAATTTGGTAAAAACTGATAATAAGCAACAAAATCTTGTTTATTGTAATCTGTGGTATAGGAGGTAACACGTTGGGATTGTGCCGAGGATTGGAAAATAAACGCGTCACGTTCTCTCAACGCATATCGATAGTGTACGTAAGGTATTTTGTGTACATAACTTCCAGATGCGGATTCCGTTAAGAAACCTGCGCGTAGTGTAGACATGGCATCGCCAGCTTCAATCGTATTGAAATACGCATACCCATTTAATTGATATCCATACATTGGAAATCCAATTTTCTCGCCTTGGTCTGGTTTGACAGCATGTGCGTTACCTATCGATAAATCCGACCCATATATTCTTTTTTCATATACAGTAGAACTGTATTTTTGATTATTGTGATCAACATAAATACCCGACCCATCTGGGATGACTGTGAAACCAGTGTCCCCCATATTGCCAGCACCGAAAAACGGTAAAACATCGATAAATGCCAGTGGAAAATCTTCACTTTCTACGATGGAGTCGTTGATGAGGGTTGTCTTGAATCCTGTATTGGTTAATGCGTATTTCACTGAAAATTCAAAATATGGTAATGCTTTGGATGTTTCAAATCCATAAGTGAGTGCATCTTCTTCATAATCTTCTTGGGTATATAAAGATTCATTGAAAATCAGGTTGTAAACGATATCGATGCTATCTTGTGAAGTGAGTGTTTTGAGGTAAAATCTTTTTTCCGCCTCCACATAGTTAAATTGTGCTTTCAAGAAACTCAACTGTCTACGAATGGTTGAATTGGTTTCTGCTTTTTCTTCTAGTGGAATCAGTATCTTTTCATCGAATTTTTCTTTCCCTACTTGTCGTGGCAAATCGGTCATTGAAATGTTGTGTTTGCCACCTACTTTATACAAGACTTCAACCGAGTCGTTAGTGACTCTAAAACTAAATCGGTTGTATTGAATGGATTCCTCGTTCACGCTGACCCTTTTGGAAGCTTCGATTTTCCGTTCATAATATAAAACGAACAATTCTCTTGCATCGGCTGGAATGAGTAACGTATCGTGTTGTGGATTGGAGTACCATGTTTGAGCCGTCGTTTTATCGAATAATTCAAATGTTGTATTGGTTGTATTCAAAGTCCACTTGAATTGTGCATTTTCGAGCACTATGTCATTTCCGACAAAGTCATCTTTATCAACAAAACCTGTCTTATCATATGAAGGTCTTGGTTGATAAACGGAACGATACCCCATAACTTGTGAAATAACAAACAGTGTACTACTTAAAGCCAGCAACGATAGGATGGCTACTTTAATGAGTTTTCTCTTCATAGACCCTCCTAAGATAACCGCATGATGAATTCTTCATAAACTTGAATGATGAATCCATACAATTGTTGGAATAATGTCAATATCAGTAAACCTATGAATATGATAAGTGCTACTGCTATTGCCGTAAATGCAATCGTAATGATGGTTTTGAGTAATCCATATTCATGAATTACCAATAACCCAAAAAGGGCCATATATCCAACGAAAAAGACGGCTATGCCATTCATTGCTGTATAAATTGCCAATTCTTCTTGAATGAGAAAGTTTGATAATATCGTCATTGGAATCCCAATCCAAACCAATGGGATGATTGAATAGCAAATGACTTTGAATATCTCGATCATTTTTCCTTTACCTTCAAATAAGGAGGTGATTGACCAGTTGCCAATGGTGATTAGGACAACTGGTACAACCACTAGGAAGAAAGTCCTGATGATGGAAAAATTCTCAATATATGGGGCAGATACTAAAAAACCAGAGGCAGTAACGCTGAATGCGTTCGTGATGACTAACAGGAGTAAATAGGTTAATGCCACAGAAATTTTGCCTTTGTTTTCTAGCTTAAAATCATCATACCCTTTGAATGGGTGAGTTAAAATATAGAGTGGAAACTTAACATAATCCTGAATGATTCGTTGAAAGAAGCCGTGATAATCGATGCTTTTAATTTTGTTTTTGATTGAATTCATAGTCATAGATTAATCATCTCCTTCTCTCTTGATTGCATTCTTAACGGATTTCCCAATGAAAAAACTAAACAATACGAATCCACTTACCAGTATGTAAGGCAATGTTTTGGCTAAAGATTCATTTCTATACTGCTCATAAGCTTTTGAATAATTATAATAATCATACCCACGTTTTAGGCTAACCATGGCATCTTTATAGTTACCTTCACGTAGTTCAGCACGTCCAATACCAGCATAAGCCAAGAAGTAATTTGAATTCATCTTGAGGACTTCTTGCCATGTTTCTCTAGCCGCTAGATAATCCATGTCGTAATATTGAGCAATGGCTTGGTTAATTTTTGTACCAAATGCAATCGGTTCAAAAACAAGTATACTTTTTGAAACATTATCCGTTACAATCATTAATTCACCAAAATAGGTGATGGCTGTTGGTCCAGATAGTTTGTTTTGTTCAGTACCAATCCCACCGGATATGTACAATAAATGCCCATCCACATCGTAAGTGAAAATACGTCCTCGCTTGTTGTCTAATATCGAATAACGTTCATTATCTGCATGCACTGCTACATCAATAATAGATGACGGTCCTACGATGGTTCTTGTGTCTGTATCTTGAAACTTCGCATCCCCAACAATAGGCACATAGCCATTTGTTTCAAGAATGTTTCGTCCTTTAAAGTTGAGTTTTTTAATCGGTGCCCAATACTCTAAACGTGAAGCGGTATAAATATACCCGTCTTGGTCGATATCCATCGACGTAAAGGATGTTTGAAGCTTAAGAGCCATTTTATCTCTTTGTTCTTTTGTAGAAAACCGATAAATCAAAGCATCTAAAACAGATAATTTGATGGTATTCGTTCCAAAATAACGATTGAAATTACCATCGATGTCAAACTCCATAATACCTTCATAGACATCATAGGCAATGACATTCATTCTACCTGTTCGATCAACAGTGACTTTTAATGGTTTGAATGTCAGTGTATCAAATATCGCATCATTTGGATTCTTGACTTCCTGAACCATCAGTTCAGTGCTTAAATCGAATATTGCAATACGATTATTGTTGTAGTCAGCCACATACAATAAACCGTTGAATACATGAATCCCTTGTGGGTTATTTAGTGTACCTTCTGCATCTATGTCTTGAGGTAGCGATTTAACGTATTCAAATGATTGATTGAAAATATGAATTTTGTTGTTTGTTGCATCCGATACATATAAGTGATTATTGTATGCAAATACATCCCTTAAATCTCCCATTTGAATGGGTTTGATGTTACCTAGAGTATCCATGATATTGGAATTATCAACAACTCTCACAACGTGTGTTGCTTCAGCAGAATCAATACTATCCCAATAGGCATAGTTGTATGATGCCTTTATGTTTACTGTAAAAGTCAGGGTCCCCAAAATTAATAAAACCAATATATATATTTTTTTCATTGGTTTCACCTACTTTATTCCAGAATGAGCCATGGTATCGATGATTCGAGATTGGCTGATGATGAATACTGAAATTGGGACAACCAACATCAGTAAAGCGACCGCGGCAGATGCCCCGGTTCGTGCGATTCCACCAGAAACGATTTGTTGTAAAGCAAATGATAGCGGTTTGAGATTTTCTGTGAAAATGTATGAACCACCATCGGTTGACCACAGTTGTTGAAACAGCAATATAATGACGGTTAACCAAGCAGGTTTCACCAACGGCATCACCACTTTGAAAAATACACGATATTCCCCTGCGCCATCCATTTTTGCTGCTTCGAGCAACTCTGTTGGTATAGTTACCATAAATTGTCTCATTAAAAACAAGCCTAATGTGAATCCCCATGAAGGGATAATGATGGCTAAATGGGTATCAATCAAACCTAACCAGGAAATGACCAAATAATTGGGTACAGCCGTAACTAAACTTGAAAACATCAAAGAGTAGACAATCAACTGATTGATCAATGCTTTGCCAGGAAACTTATGCTTTGCTAAAGGGTATGCCGCTAAGGCAGCCAACAAAACATGCCCTGAAACACCGATAACAGTAATGAAAATGGTGTTATAGAAATACCTTGAAATTGGGATTCTGGTATTACCAATCAAATTAAATAAATCAGTAAAGTTGTCAAATGTGAAGTTTCTAGGGAATAGTCGTGGTGGAAATAAGAAAATTTCATCGAGTGGTTTGAATGCATTCGCAATCGTGAAAACCAACGGATACGCGCTAAATAAACCAAAACCTATCAACAAAATACTGAGTGCGAAATCACCTTGCCAAGAGCGACTCAAACGTTTTTTGCCTTTTTTAGTGGCTTTCTTTCGTTTGATATTCTTAAGTTTTATTTGTCTTAATTTCGATAAGTCTTGAGCATCCATCCTAAGTACCTACCCTTCTTAAGATTTTTTGGACACCTAAGTTTGCCACCATCATAATGAGAAACAAAATGGTTGCAATCGCACTGGCGTACCCAAGTTCCATGCGTTGTGAGCCTGCACCAAAATCGATTAGGTGGGTGACAATGGTATGTCCACTGTATTCCACTGAAGGGAAACCCAACAATTGTGTCGATACAGAAGCGATACCAAAGGAAGATGTGATTTGCATCAACGCACCAAACATCAATTGAGGCATCATTTGTGGTAAAGTGACGTACCATAACTCTTGCCAACGATTCTTAATACCATCAATAGCTGCCGCTTCATAAAGTGACTTGTCGACAGTTTGTAAACCTGCGACGAATGAGAGAAAGCTGATGCCTAAGGACAACCATAGTTGCACGATGATGATGATGACCAGTGCATACTGTGGCGTTTTTAGCCACAAAATCGGTGCGTCGATGATATTCAAATTAATTAAAAATGCATTTAAATACCCATACATATCACCATTGAAAATCAGTTGCCAAAGCAAAAATGCAGATCCACTGATGGATGGTGCATAAAACACCACTGTGAGTATCCAACGGATTTTGGCTGGTAGTTCGTTGATGAGCCATGCAAATATGAATGAGGCAGCATAACTGATGGGACCAATAATGATTGCTAGGATGAATGTGTTTCTCAATGCAATTAAGAACACGTCATCATACAATAATAACGTAATGTAATTTTCCAACCACACCCATTTGGGTGGATTAAGCATATCAAACGTGGTGAAACTCAAAAACAAACTCATGATGACAGGTAAAATCGTGAATGTAAAAAATATCAATAAAAATGGTGCCATCATGCCGTAATAAACGCGTTTTGATTTCATTTGTTTGAATAGCGATTGTTTGAATTTTGTATTGATTGTCATAGCCCTAATTCATTACGCTTTCTAGTGATTTCTTCATTAATTTTTAAATGATAGTGGTATAGTGCATCTTGAGGTGAGACATTGCTGTTAAGTACCGCTCTAAAAGCATTATCAATGTGGCGACCAACAATGTAATCCCCAGGCACTGTAGGGATGCCTACGGCTTTCTCACGTTGAAGTTTTAACATTAGATAGTCTTTAATAGGCCATGGCAATTGCTCAAATGCCTCTAGATTAGCTGTCGGATATCGCGCAGCCGAACCGATAATTGCTTCCATACCCCGAGCATAATCCACTTGTGTATCTTTACTTAGCCACCATTTCATAAATGTCCATGAAGCTTCTTTTTGTTTGGATGCACTCATAATGACCGTTGAGGATACTGTTGATGTGGTTTCTTGGTGTAAAACACCCTCACGATAAACACCAGGTATCAATGCATAATCCCATTGACCAGCAATTTCTGGTGCAAACACACTGAGTGTATTGTATAATGAGTAATTCGCAATTCCGATTGGCATTTCGCCACTTCTGAACCGGTTGGCGAAATTCGCTTCTAAAGCAAAGCCATAATCGGAAAATAGTCTCGTGAACCTAAGGAATGCATCGATGTTTTGTTTTTGTAACATCCCCGAGGCTTCGCCACCGTTGATGTATAGTTGTCCACCATTTTGACGCATCATAGCATACAAAACGGTTGATAAGGATCCTTGTGATACCGGAACATAAAACTCTAAATAACGTTTTTGTAAAATGGGTGATATATCGATGACTTCATCCCAAGTTTGTGGGATTTGATTCACACCAATGTTTTCTAAAATATCTTTTCGATAAAACATCACGAGGAAATCTTCGGTATCGGGTAAAGCATAGGTGCGACCATTAAACGATAGTGCTTCTAAAGCCGATGGACTAAAACGATTTTTAACTTCTTCAAAGTCATTAAACGTCGTTAAATCTACGATGGCGTTTCGAATGCCCCAGTTGACTGGCATCTTTTGATCAACCCCAATAGCAACATCTGGGCCATTGCCCGAAAGTGTTGCTTGTAATAGCACACCCATGTTGACCATCTTTAGTTTTACATTGATACCCTCTTGGGTAGTAAATGATTCATCAATCAATTGTCTCAATAATGTGGTTTGATCTCGTCCTGTACCAATCCATACTTCAATCGTTGGCCCATCGACAGAAACACCCGAACCTAAATCAGAATCGTCCATAAATGACCCAAAGAACAACGTAATTTCGTGCCAAATTTTTTCAAAAACATTGACTTTAATATTAGGTAATTTATATGAATCCCCAGATATGATTATTTGATCTAGTGTTAAGGGTTGTTCAGATATTGAAATAACCCAAGCACCCAGCGCAGAAATGTTTTGTTCAAACTCTCTTAAACCATTTTGCACATTCTTCTCATCAGACATAAACTTTTTAACTTGATTTAAGGTTCGATCAAATGGTGATATCAAAGAACTTCGACCACCAGAGATTTGAATGATTTCTGATTTAATGGCTTTGAGTTCATCTTCAAAATGGACCAGTCTTTGATTAAAGTTATGGATATAACGATTCAATAAATAGTCTTGATATGGATCCGGATTCAATCCAGTACGCATGACAACTTCACGATAAAAAGTTCTGAATGATTGAATCAATACATTGACGCGTTGCACAATATCACCATATGTGCCAATATTTGCTTGAAGGGTGATCTCATTTTGACCTGCTACTAGGTAGACATACATCGGAGACTTTTGATTACCTAAAGTCACGTATTGGAGATTAGAATTGTATTTAAATTCTAGTTGTAGTGCTTCTTTGAAGGGGACTTCCCCATTGATTTTTAACGTTCTTGTCGAACTTTGTCCATTCGAGAAGTTTTGCATTGCTTTAAACGTAATTTTATAAAAACCACTTTGATTGACTTGGACTCGCCAAGTGATTTCATCGCCAGCAATTCGCCAGTTGTTTCCACCAATTGCATTATATCGAGTGATAAAGGATTCATATGGACTGAATTTCATGGTTGAATATTCAGCAATTGGATTTAATGATGGTGAACTCTTTAAATTGGCCTCCTCAGCTTCAATTGTGTAATGATTATCTTGAACGATTACCCCTTGTTGACTAAGATTCAAATAATACTCATCATATGATTTTAATTGTGGGGCTTGGAATAATTTCATTTCACCGATAACAACTGGTTCACGTTTACTGGTTAGAGTGATTGTATTGTTGCCTTGCTGAAAATGGAAATAATAGGCTTCATTGTAATAACCAACACGGTCTTTAAATGTGTCTTCAGTCCAAAGATGCGTTTCAATTTGTTTAGGACGAACATCAGATTTTCCAGGCTCACGGTCTTGTGATACTGGGTAAGCATCCTTAAAAAAACGAAGTAAAGAGATACTTTCGGCTTCTATAAATGGGTATTCACCATTAATTTTTATGCCTTTTTGTATGGTTGAGCTACGTCCTTGAATGGAGAAATACTTTACGCCCATTTGATAATATCCTGTGGTCGGAACATTCACATAAAAAGTAATATCACCAGATTCAGGAATATAAATACCTAGATTACTTTCACCTAAATCGTCCATAAAATATGAGAGATATGGGGCTTCTTCTTCAACAAGTCCTCCAGTGTATGTAAAAACATCCAAATCGACTTGAATGGATTGATTTGGATAAACTTTTGGATGATTTTCTTTGTAAGTGCCATAAGTGACTGATGATGTGACTTCTTGAAGATTAAAAATGGATTGCTCATAGCTCGTATGTGAAGCGCTTACCTGTTTCGGTTGGGTTAAAAGTAGCCCCATAGGTATTGTAATGAGCAGCAATAGTGTAACGATTTTTTTCATGTTTTACCTCAAATTATAGGTTGTATAGTCAATTCAAAAATAGTATAGCATTTTAAACTTGACTAGTCAAGTAAGTATTCATACCTTACTGTAAGTAAGTCTCTATACATTCTGATAAATCTGTCTTCAAATTATCGATTGTTTGATATGGTTTGTCCAGTATCCATGTGGCCAGCAACAAGGTGCCACTTAAGCCAAGTAGTAGACTTATAATTGGAATCCAAATGACAATCAAAACATAAACAAGGCCAATCATCATCATGAACATACTTCTTAATCCAAATCCAAATGTCAATATATAACTGTGCTTAAGGATTGAAAACCAATGCACTCTATAAATCAGAGATAATATCATCCCATGATAGAATGCAATCATTGTAAATGCTAATAACCATATACTAATCAAAAAACCTATGAAATAGTAATAACTGAATGGCTCAAGTCCTGTATAGAAAAACACAGCATTGAATCCCAAAACCATAAGGATTAACTGGTAAATAAGGCCTTTTATGATGACTTTACTGTATGTTTTTTTTAACAATGTGAAATAGGTATTCGTCACTTCCGTCGATGTTTTCTTCAAAACCATGCTTAAAGTGATTGCTCCTGAAGAGATGGCCAGTGGTAATCCAAAGATGAAAAACCCGATGATTATTGTCAGGATCATATAGAAATTTAGCAGTAAGATTTTGAAGAAAATATCGGTATACATATAAAATTTTGAATTTACATACCGTTCAAAAAAAGACATTGGGGGTCCTCCTATAAAACACAAGAACAAGCAACTCAAAGTTGCTTGTTCAAAAGTTTTATTTTGTTTTGTATTATACAGTTTGTGCAAATGCGACTACTGTTGTAGACGCATCTTTGAAACTTGTCATTGGTGCTCTCCAACCGCCATCTGCAGCACTTGCTGTGGTTGCTGGGAATTTAACCCATGGATTGACAAAATGGTAAGCGATGAAATCTCTAGCGGCTACTGTTGCAGCATTGCCATTGACAACTGTGGATACAGTTAGACCATTTTTACCAATGAGTAACATATCGCCTTCAGCCAATTGAGCGCCTAAACCGACCAATTGTGCACTGTTTGCGGCATATGTTGCATCATCAAACCAACCTGTACCTTTGATATAAGTTTGTTTTGCGAGGATATTTCTGACGAATTTCGCTTGATAGTTGGCATCTAGAACGACGACTGTACCAAACGCTTCTGTGTAAATTCCGCTCCATGCTTCAACAGCCTTAATGTCGGTAACTAAGTATAAGTAGTTGCCTAATTTAGATGCATCAGTTAAATTACGACGATTGAAGTAATCTGTTGCATTTGTAATAACTACTGGCGCAGACATGCCATCAAAAGTCATCATAGTCACCACTGTTTGGTCGATGAAAACAACATTTGAATTGATGGAGTCTGTATGTGTTGCAAGACCGATGCCTTTAACCACATAACCGTTCACACCATTAAATCCTGAAACCACAGATACATCAAAAGAGTTTTCTTCTGTCGTAGCGACTAATTTGAGGAACGCTCCAAGTTTAACATAAACCTCATAGTAATCTGTACCTTCGACAGCTTCCCAAGTCAATCGTTTAGCATTTTCAGTATCGACTGAAATGATTGGAGCTGACAATGTTTGAATTTCTACTTTTTTGTATAAGATTTCATTGGATTCTACGGATGAACTCCATTTAAATTGATCTTTAGTATTCGCGACGACTGTGATGATATAACCATCGTTGGTAGATAATGCTAAATCTAGCGCTGATAAGTCAATCGATGTACCTGCAATAGGATTACCAAAAGCGACCCCATCCACGAATAATTGATAGTTTAAAGCATTTGGAATTGCTGCCCATGATAAGGAATGTCTATTTAAGACAATTTCAGGTGTAGCAATCGGATCTGGCATTGGAATTAAGACACGGTAGTCTTCTTCTAAAACCAATTCAATATTGGTTAATTCAAAAATATCTTGTAGATCTTTGGTAACTGCACCACCAGTATATCCAGAGTAGAATAAATTAGATACTAAGAAAATACGTGCCGCTTGTGGCGCAATCGGGCTAATAAACATCACATATCCATCGGCTGGAATGATGTCAGAGATTCCTTTAAATAAATCACCACCCGCACCATTATTCCAAATAACATCGGTATGTGTAAGGACAGTTGCACCATCAACCACGTCTAATTGGAGGTAGACACCTGTTTGGAAACGTGCATGAATGATATTATAATCTTTGTCAGTTACGATCAAGGAACCATAAGGTAACAACGGTAAATTGTTATTGGATGCATATTCAGAACCGTGTTCTAGCACTTGTGCATCAAAGAATGTTTTAGACATCACATGAAGCACATCTTGTTGTCTGAATGTAGCTCCACCGAAAACACTGTCAAATTTGAATGCGTCTTCTTGGTTATAAACAAACGGAATCCAATTATTACCAATTCTTGCTGCATCGACAGTGACATCTAATGCGTCAATGACGGTAACATCACGTTGAACTGTGGTTGTATTGTTGGATTTATCGGTTGCTGTATAGGAAATGACATAATCACCCGGGTTATTTTTGTCATAATCGCCTAAGATGACCTCGATCACAACATCATATCCATCTCTATTGTCACGCGCAACGACTTCAGACATAAAATCGACATCTAGCGTTTCAAGGTGTGAAATTTTAGGTAATTTCCCATTGACTAACCCTAGAAAAGCAGGAGCGATGGTGTCTGGGGTTGCAATTACAGTCACTTCAAAAGTCTTGGTTTCTGATGCATCGCCATAACTAATGGTTGCAGTTAAGGTGACAGCTTGGTTTGCATTACCACGAGTAACAACACCTGCATTAGATATAACCGCAGGTGCGCTTGATGACCAAGTAATGGTGACAACGCCAACTGTGGTTGGTAAAGTTAAGTTTTTAGTTACAGATTCGGCACTATCGCCTGTTTGATATGTAACTACCACTGAATCTAAGGCTTCATCCACATACGCTTGGTCTGATTTTTGATTACATGCTACCAGTGCCACCACTGTAATCAACACCATCATAAGTGTGACAATGCCTTTTGTGAATCCAATTTTTTTCATTCGATTCTTTTCCTCCGTTTTAATTGTATATACATCTACACCCATTATAATCATCTTCAAATGTATAGTCAAGTGTTTTTGAAAGCGTTTTAAACATTCCTGCAAAAATAAAAGGGGACAAAGCCCCTTCATTGTTTCGAGCTAAATGCCAATTCTAAATGCTTAACCCCGATATAGGGTTCCTTGGACAGTGTTTCTTCTAAAAAAGGAATCCTGTCGATTTCTTTGTTGTTGTATGCATGGATCCAATAAGCCAACTCTTCTGCACGCTTGATTTGAGCAAACAGCCTAGTTTGTAGTACTTCTAGACCAAAGGGTGTATACCTATTATGCCACATCTCATCAAACGAGTTGACTAATGATGACATTAATCGCTTAAATCGTTTCAACAGTACCATTGTATGACTAAAGTCATACGTTGTAAAGTATCCTTCTAAAATGGATACTCGAATTTCTAATTTAACACATAGAACCTCAGCAATCAAACGATGATGGTACGCATCGATTTGTCTCATGTTTTTGATATGGTGTTTAGTTTTTCGAATATATGTTGCCAACTTGCTTGAGTCGTATCCGACCAAGTCATTGAGATATATCCCTAAACATAAGTCATCCCAAAGCAATCTTACTGGATCAAAACCCAAACGATTGACTTGACTAATACTTAAATGATTATTGAGGCTATTGTGGGTTAAATAAAGTAGATAATCCTCACTCACCTTATGTTCACATGCCCATTGTGTGACGTCAAATAAACCATGAAAACTGGTCTCATAATCCACATAAGCACCATCATCTTGCCATTGTGTAAAGATGATTTCTTTGATGCCTAATTCTTTTGTTGCATCAATGGCTAATGCAGCGGTTCGTTTGGTTTGTTCATGGTCATAAGCCAATTTTGTCCAAATCCATACACCACTAGCCATGACAACCCGTCGATTCATCTGAAGGTGTTTTTGTAGCATCTTATCATAAATATCTGGCTTATGGTTATAGTAATCCCAGTAAACTAAGCCGACATTATTAGGTATTTTTTGTATGAACGCTTGATCAAATGTGATTTCAGTATCATAGTAGTAATTGGTTTGAGATCGATGTCTAAAAAACATATCTGACCAAATGAGTACATCTTTATAACCCACGTTTAGGCAAATATTGTTAACCGTATTTAGATGTTCAATGAATAATGATTCTGGATCTTCATACCCATATTTTTTGTAATGTTGCCCAAAACTAAATCCGAATGTCTCATCCATACCAACGTGGATTTGGGTTGTTCTAAAAGCTTTTTTACAAAAAGAGATCATTGCATGGATGAGTGGTATGCTTTCACGCATCATCAATACATCAGATTGGTCTTTAAACGGGGCTGAAGATGGCCACCTCAAAAATTGCCCCATGTGTCCTAATGTTTGAATGCACGGTACCAATTCAATCCCTAAGTAATTGGCATAGTCATCCAGTTCTTTAAGTTGATTCAAAGTATATCTACCGCGTAAATAACCAAACTTTGGGTAATCTTCTAGCGTATAAACATCTTCCATATATAGCCAAACCACATTAAACCCGAGCAACGCTTTTTTATATAATACCTGTTTAAAATAGTCAACTTTAAAAACTGCGTTGCGTGATAAATCCACCATAGTTCCTTTGGTTTTAAACCCATCATCTGGAATGGTTCGTCCTGTGAGTTCTGCATGTTTTAAACAAAAAAGAGCGCTCGGAATACTCTTATAGTATAAGGTATCATTATCTATATATGTTTGATTTGAGGGTATAAATGATTTGATTGAATGCTTGATATCTAGTTCACTGAGTAATTTTTTCATATTGATTTCCGCTTTGTGGCAAAAAGCCAAACTGCTCCTGTCATTAATAAGAGACTCGGTATTGCAATCGATATGCTGAGAACCCAAGGGAATGATGATTCATTGGGTTCTTCAGTCGGTGTTTCAATATTATGTAGAAAATGATATTCGATGGTTTCTTTGGTACCATCCTTCAACTCATAGTGAATGGTATAGTGATTATCTCCTTCATTTAACTGGTCAAATACAGCTTTTCTCAATCCCGCATATTGAACGAGTGCAACCTTTTGGATATCAGACTCCTGATGAATCACATACATCCGATCAATCAAGCGATCCGGATCTTCAAAATAAATGAGAATACTGACGTTATTTGAACTGATTTCGTGTGTGATTTCAGTAAAAATTGGTTGTGTAATTGGTTTTACATAATTAATCCAAATTACTTGATTGAAAACCGCCATCTGGTGTGTAAGGTCGACAATACTGATGGCTTGATCTTTATTTGGATCGATTTGAACAACAAGCGTACTTGAATTTAACGCCTGTTTAACACCCTGTATGAACACATCATAATTCAACGATGGTAGTGCTAACGTCAGTATATTTTGATTGATGGTTGTGACGATATCCGCTTTGGCTTTAGGTTTGATAAAAAAAACCGCATTTGAAACACTTCTATACGTTGTTGGTCCACCTTCGGAGGGACGATTAAGCATTCTGAAATCGTCGCCTTCTTTGATGATGGCTTGTGTAGAACCCCCACCATCTAAGTTAAAACCATTTACAATCCCATGAACTTGCATGATTTTTGCAAACTCACGAAGATTGACCCCTTGTGAAAAGCCTGTTTGTCTGCCATCTACCGTAATTAAAATAGGTCGATTTTGTTCATCAAACCCAATACCTGTTCTCGGATGTCTTGATTCGTTATTTGAAGCACTTTGTCCACCAATCTCCGAAAAAGCTTTTATGGCATTATTTTGAATGATTTGCGAATCCACACCTAACAATGTGTTACCTTCGTTCACATTTTTTACTTCTTTTTGGATTTTGACATAGCCTTCATTCAATAATGATTGTATATGTTCATCACGAGACAAAATTGATATTTTTGTATTGGTTGTTTCAATCACACCTTCTTTCGCCATTGGATTTGTTCCAAGAAAAAAGAATTGATTGTTTGTATTGGTTTTCATTACTAAATCATAACTAAAGTGTGTACCGCTTGCTTTTGACAATGCATCATAATTGTAATAAACACCTGTTTGTCCAACTTCAATGGTTGAATCATTGATATTTTCCAATTTGACTACAGCCATCAATGCGTCATTTTCTTGATGATAAATGTATAGTTTGTATGTATCGCTTAATGCAATCGTTTTAATGGTCGAATTAAAACTGCCTTTAGGGTCGAGTTCAATGGCGAAATATTTATCATGATTGTTTGACTTGATCAATTTAGAACCAAAAATCATATTAGCATTGATGGTTGATCCTGTGGTGAAATAATCACCATTAACCCCAGCGATGACTTCATAGTTGGGATTTTTTTGATTAAAATCTCGCGCTAGGCTGAGCACATCCTTATTAACCAAATTACCTGCGCCATCAAAGTAGCTCCATGTGGTCAATAATACGTCATCACTACCACCAATCACTTGAATATTTTGAATCGACTCTGTCCCAGCATCGTTATATACATTGGCTGAAATAGACTGGACTTGAACCCCTGATAGACTGGTTTCTGTATTTGAAATCTCAGTATAGTTTAAACCTGCCGCATGAATGGGGACTGCTATAAAGTACAAGAAGCCAAGAATAATTATCCATGTTTTTTTCATCTTAACACCTCTTTTGGACAAATAGAAATCATTTGTCCCCCAGTGACATTGTCAATAGGGGTAATAAAGAATGCTTTATCATCCGGGCATTGCATCGTGACAGCTATATCATCATTTAAAGGTGTTTTAAAAAGGGTCCCATTTTCCTTGTAGTACAAGAAACAGGATTTCCATTGAGCATTTAATATTTCTGAATTCGTCATAGTCGCCTGTTTGCCTTCATTCTTTACTTGATCAATTGCGTTGACTCTTTTGTATGTTTTTGGCATATCTGTTCCATGACCTTTGGAAGCGAATAGGGGTGAAATAAACGTTTTTGGTGCCTTCCATCGATTTCTTTTTCTCATTTGAACAGAATAAGGTAAGGTAGATACTTCCATCACTTCAATTGTTAATTGCATGAAATGTGGTTTTGGACTAGTAAGTGACATTTTTATGGTATCCCCAGGTAAATAATAAAATTCGGTGAACGATGGGTGATATTGTGCATATATGTTTTTCATGCCTTCGTGATTGGATAACATCGTAGCAGCGTAAAAGCGTTGTTGATCCAAATCATACCCACCAATATCTTCGAATTGATCTGTGATGTATCGCCAAAATGGTCGATAAACACATGCCCCAGCAGAAATTCCATTGAATAACTGTCCCCGAAACAACGCCAATCCAACATCCGATTCATCTGTCGCATGTCCCCCCAAGTAAATCGAAGAGACATCTAAATTTTTTGAGTTGGGGTTTAAAATACCTTTATACTTCTTGGCATCTGCATATCTTCTGATAAACGGTATTGGCAATGTAATCACGCCTTCGATGCCATAAAATGGGTAGTTCACACTCATTACTTTATGATACCATGCACCTCCAAAACATTTTTGTTTCATCGGGGCATCTAGATTGGATAATGGTTTTACTTCGATCATGGTTCATACCTCACAATTAAGGTCATTATAACAAACAACCCTTCACTTGTCTATACATAGTGACGAAGTAAAAAAATAAACGATTTCTCGTTTATCCTTTAATGGCGTGTTGGACAAATTTATATTGGTCAGCCCTGTAATATGAACGCACATATTCAAAAGGTCTACCGTTGGATAAAAAGGTATTTCTAACGATCAATAATGTCGGTACGTTTTTATTGACTTCAAGTGCAATAGAAACTTTCGAATCCGCGCTGATGGCTTCTATGGATTGAATACAATGGGATATTTGCATACCAAGTTCATGTTCCATATACTGGTAAAATGACCCTTTAAGGTTCTCTTTAGTGATGGTTTTAAATAATTTTGCCGGGATGTAGAGTTGCTCAAATAAAACCGGGATGTCATTACCGTATCGCACACGTTCGATAAAAATGACTTCATCCTTCTCATTTAAGAATAATTTATCAGCAATCTCTTGAGATGCTTCGATGTATTCAAATGAAATGATTTTGTTCGAAACTTTTCTGCCTGTTGCAGCCATTTCTTCTGTAAACGATCTGACACCATGGATGTTCTTTTCGATTTTTCTTTGAGAAATGAATGTGCCTTTTCCCTTGTGTCGATACAAGTAACCCTCATTAACCAAATTATTCAAAGCTTGTCTAACTGTCATACGTGATACATTGTATTGGTCTTTAAGCTCGTTTTCAGATGGTACCAAGTCACCACTTTTTAATTCGCCTTGATTGATTTTAGTTTTGATGTCTGACTCAATCACTTTGTAAATAGGAGTTATCATTATTTCACCTCGAATGATAAGTTACACTTATCGATTTTCCTCTATAAAAAATCAATTGTTTTTTTTATAAACTCCCCTTATAATAGCAACTAGTATTGAAAGAGGTGTTTTTGTGCGTTATTTTTTTGTTTTTGATATTGGTGGTACAGAAATTAAATATGGGGTCATCAATCATGATGGGGTTTTGATTGCAAAAGATAAGATGCCCTCTCGTGGTGCTTTGGGCGGAAAATTTATACTAGATGATATCGTTGCTGTAACAAAATCATTGGCATTGGTATATCCTGGCGAAGGTATCGCCATTTCATCTGCAGGGGTTATCAACTCCAACACAGGTGAGGTGCTGTCAGCAACCAACGCTATAGTAGATTACATCGGAATGAATGTCATCAAATACCTTGAGTCAAAATTACTAATGCCTGTGTCTGTCATGAATGATGTCAATTCAATGGCGTTATGTGAGTTTCATCAAGGGGCAGGAAAATCTGCTTCATCGATGGTTGCATTAACGGTTGGAACGGGTATAGGGGGTGCCCTTATTTTGAATGGTCAACTCATTCAAGGTCATGGTTATAGTGCTGGTGAATTTGGGTTAATGTGTGTTGAATCTTCTGATTACGAAGCAATCGCATCGACTTCAAGTCTAGTTAAAGCGGCACAAACTCAAATCGGTTCCCACATTCAAAATGGTGTTGAAGTCTTTAAACTTTATGACAAACAACATCCAATTGCTATTCAAATCGTCCATCGATTTTACCAGAACCTAAGTATTGGTATTGCCAATATCGCATATGCTTTTAATCCCGAAGTGATTGTGATTGGTGGAGGGATTACTGGTAGAAATCAGTTTATCGATGAATTGACACAATTTGTCGATCCAAGATTAAACGAACACCTACGAAAATACACAGCAATAAAGGCGGCTACTCATAAAAACGACGCTGGCATGATTGGTGCATTTTATCACTTTCTCAATCAATATCCTCAGTATAAGTAAACCTTAGTTAATATTATATACCTCAACAGTTGACTTTACAAGTGACGGTTTTATTCCAAATGATATCGACCCTATTCAGGGTCTTTTTTCATGTGCAACAACTTATCTATACAATTAAGGTTGCCTTTTATTTTTTTGATGATATGATATATATAGACAAGTTGAAATGGTGATCAAATTTGAAATTATCCAACCTATGGATTGTCCTAGAAGATCAAGTGGTCTACGGTGATTTAATCCTTTATAAAAACTTAATCTCAAAAATCGAATTAAAGGAACCTTGTGAACATGAACCTAAACGGTATGTTGTCCCTGGTTTTATTGATTTACATATCCATGGGGCTAACGGCTATGATGCAATGGATCATGACCCACAAGCGATTGAAAAACTAGCGTGTTCTTTGGTTAAAGAAGGTACCACTGGATTTTTACCTACGACGATGACACAATCTGAAATGAACATATTAAAAGCGTTGTCTAACATCAGTGCTTATATGAACCATCAGAATCCACTAGCTTCAACAGTACTAGGCATTCATTTAGAAGGTCCTTTCATTCATGAAGATGCAGCTGGGGCACAACCGAAAAACTGCATTATAAAAGCAAATACCAGCACTTTTAAAAAATTCGAAAATGCTGCTAATAATCAGATTAAAAAGGTTTCTATTGCACCAGAGTTCGATGAGTCACTGCAACTCATGGATTACTTAAGAAAGCAAAACATTATCATTTCTATTGCGCATACAAAAGCAACCTACCCACAGGTTGTCTGTGCAATTGAACACGGTGCCTCCTCGATTACCCATATGTTCAATGCCATGACACCGCTTCATCATCGAGATATCGGTGTAGTCGGTGCTGCCTTACTTCATGATGAACTCCACGCAGAACTTATTCTGGATAAAATACACGTTTCAATTCCTGCTGCTAAACTTCTTCTTAAGTCAAAGGGAGTGTCCCAAATTACACTGATTACCGATAGTATGAGAGCAAAATATCTCAGTGAAGGTATTTATGATTTAGGTGGACAAATGGTCTATATCGAAAACGGAGAAGCTAGATTAGCCGATGGGACGTTGGCGGGATCAATCTTAAAAATGAATGATGGTTATAAATATCTTGTTCAAAATTTAGGATTATCTCTTGAAGATGCTTCTAAAATTAGTTCACTCAATCCTGCAAAACAATTGGGTTTGGATCACATAATGGGGTCAATATCACCCAATAAAATTGCCAATTTAGTCATCTTAGATGATCAGTTTTCTGTATTAAAAACCATCATTCATGGTCAAATCGTTTATGGAGTGTAGTTATGAATATTCACATTTTAAAATCTAAAAAAGCAATAGACATTGCTGTCTCAAATGAAATCATCCAATTGGTTTGTATGAATCAACCCTGTGTGTTGGGTCTAGCTACCGGTTCAACACCGCTGGGTATTTACGATTTGCTTGTTAAAGATTACCAGATGAATCACACAAGCTACCAAAAAGTTATTACAATAAACTTGGACGAATACGTCGGTATACCACTGAATCATCCAGAATCTTACCATCAGTTTATGCATCGACACCTATTTAATCACTTAGATTTTATTGAGACAAACAATCATATACCCAATGGTTTAGCAAAAGACATGAATCAATCGTGTAATGACTACGATGATATTTTAAAAAACAATATCCCAGATATTCAACTATTGGGTATTGGCTCAAATGGACACATCGGTTTTAATGAGCCTGGTACACCTTTTGAGTCCACGACACACATTGTAAATTTAGCACAAAATACACGTGAAGATAATGCGAGGTTCTTTAGTAGCATCGATGAAGTCCCCACACAAGCGATTACCATGGGTATCCAAAGCATTATGAACGCGAAGAAAATCATATTAATTGCGACTGGTGCATCCAAAGCAAAAGCTATTTATCAAATGATTACGGGTGAAATAACAACAGCTCTCCCAGCATCTATTTTACAAACACATCCCAATGTAGATGTTTATGTTGATAAAGATGCTGCAAAGTTTCTATTAGAAAAAAAATAACAGATTTTCTGTTATTTTTTTATTTCGTACACTTGAAGTTTTTTGCATTCAATCCCAATGTTTTCAATAAGGCTTGTAGGGTATCTTGTTCTTCTTTTGATAAAACATTCAATACAGTCATCATGTTCTTTTCATGTTGGGGGTAAATATCCGCCATGAATTCAATCCCCATTGTGGTTAATTCCACCTTAAAAATGCGTTTATCCACCGCGTCTTTGGTCCGTGTGATTAAACCTCTTTTGGTTAAATTGTCCAACACATAGGTCATGGATGAATTCGCAATCAACACTTTATCAATGATTTGTTGAACGGTTAGTGCCCCTTTGTGATATAAAGCTTCTAATGTCCCAAACTCAGAAGGGTTTAGACCATAGCTTTGGATGTCTTGTTTGATGAGGTTTTCTAGACTGTTTTTTGCGCGAAATAGCACCGTGATTGTTTTCAAATCGTGTGACATACGGGCTCCTTTCTCGAATTATTATTACAAATTCGAAATACTATCCATAGTATAACAAAAAAACCTGGGTTTTGTCCCAGGTTTTGCATATTTTTTATAATTTTGTATCGTCAATGGTATTTAAGAATGCTTCTAGGGGTTGAATTGTTCTTAAAATAGTACCATCTTCAAATGGGCTATCAAGTTTCGCATCTTTCATCAATGCGACAAACCCTTTTGACCCACCCAACTGACATAACTCAACATAAGACGCCCAAGCTTCTTCATGGTTTTTGTGGTCTCTGATCCAATATTGGAATGCACACACTTGAGCCAAGGTGTAGTCGATGTAGTAGAATGGTGACTGGAATATATGGCCTTGGCGGAACCAATAAGTGCCTTTTTCCATAAATGTATCATCGTCATAATCTCTTGAAGGGATGTATTGTTTCTCGAGTCTTCTCCAAGTCGCTTTACGCTCATCTTTAGACATACCTGGATTTTCATAGATTTCGTGTTGGAATTCATCCACGAGTGCGCCATAAGGTAAGAATGAAATGGCACCTGCGAGGTGTGAGAAATAGTACTTTTGAGCATCTTCTTTGAAGAACAATGGGACCCATGGCCAAGCAAAGAATTCCATGCTCATGGAGTGAATTTCACACGCTTCATACCCAGGGAATCGTTGCATCGGATTGATGAAATCTCTCGATTGATATACTTGGAAAGCATGTCCAGCTTCGTGGGTCAAGACATCCACATCGTGCGATGTACCGTTGAAGTTTGCGAAAATAAATGGGGCTTTATAGCCTGGAATAAAGGTGCAATAACCGCCACCTGCTTTGCCTTTTTTGGAGTCTAGTTCAAGTAGCCCAGAATCCTTCATGAATGTGAAGAACTCATCGGTTTCTTTCGACAATTCTTGATACATCGTTGTCGCTTGTGCAACTTGCCAGTCTAAATCACCTTTTGGTGTTGGGTTACCAGATAAGAAGGAAATGGTATCGTAACTCTTCAAATCTTTAATCCCTAAGCGCTTCGCTTTGCGAGCTACGAGTTTTTCGACAAATGGCACCACATCGCGCTTAATTTGCTCTCTATAGGCTTTGACTTCCTTCGAACCATAATCGGTTCTACCCAAACGTTTATAGCCCAATTCAACGAAATTTTGATAGCCTAGGGCTTTCGCTGCTTGATTTCTAACCGATACCAATTGGTCATAAATATCATCGAGTTCTGCTTCGTTTGCTTCAAAAAAAGCAGATATCTTGAGTTGTGCTCGGTGTCTGGTTTCGCGGTCTTTACTTTGGGTAAATGGACTCATTTGTGATAAATTATATACCCCACCATCGAACTCGATTTGTGCAGCCGCTAAGACTTTTGAATATTTGCTGTTGAGTTTGTTTTCTTCTTGTAAAAGTGGGATAATCTTTTCATCAAATGACTGTAGGGATACTTCTAATTGATTGAAATAATGTTGTCCAAACACTTGAATCAATGCTTGTTTAAACGGGGATGCATAGACGAGTTTATTGAACTCATTGACATAATTTTGAAGCTCTGGGGAGGCTTCATCCATGAAGTTCATTTCTGCTTCATAAAAAGCATCTTGGGTGTTTAATGAATAACGAATCGATACAAGTTGGTACATGGTATCGACTTCATCGATGAGTCCAAACACTTGTTTAATGATTTCTGCTTGTGCTTTCGCATCTTTTGCTGCTTTGAATGCATCGGTGAATCCGACATATTTAGACTTAATGGCATCGACATCCGGTCTTTGATAGATATAATCTTGAAATTTCATTTGAGATTTCCTCCTAATAATTTATGAATAGTATAACACTTTTACGTCAAATTTCATTCAAAAATGTGTCTAAAAAGACAAAAACACAGAAATCATCTGACTTCTGTGTATGTTTGTATTGTTAAAACTATTCCACAAATTGGATGATAGCCATAGGGGCTGAATCACCAAGACGTGGCAACGTTTTGATCACGCGGGTGTAACCACCGTTACGATCTTTAAACTTAGGGGCAATTTCACCGAAAAGCTTTTGAACTGCAGTTTGTCCTTCTTTGACAAGTTCGTTTCTAACAATTGTTAGTGCTTGGCGTCTAGCATCTAAAGTGCCTTTCTTACCAAGGGTGACCATCTTGTCAGCAAGTTTGCTGAGTTCTTTAGCTTTAGCTTCTGTGGTTTCAATTTGTCCATGAATAATTAAGTCTGTAACCAAGTCTCTAAGAAGTGCTCTTCTTTGTGAACTGTTACGTCTTAATCTGCTATATCCTGCCATAGTAGTTCTCCTTATTCGTTGTCATCGTCAGAAGCAACGTCTAGTTTTCTACCGTTAGCATAACCAGCAGCAAAGCCTAAACCTAAATCTTCTAACTTCTCTTTTACTTCTTTTAACGACTTACGTCCTAAGTTACGGACGCGCATCATTTCTTCTTCAGTCTTCTTAGTTAATTCTGCGAGTGTATTGATGCCAGCTCTCTTCAAGCAGTTGAATGAACGAACGGATAGATCCAATTCTTCAATCGGTTTTTCTAGCTTGTGAGTGTTGGTTTCGCTTACTTTTTCAGACATGAAACTGATGTCATGGGTGGTTGCGTCCAAATCAACGATGACGGATAAGTAATCAATCATCATCTTAGCGGCCAACGATAAAGCTTCATGAGCTTTGATTGCGCCATTGGTTTCAACTTCCATAATCAATTTGTCATAATCAGCATCGTTGTTGACACGGGTTTTTTCAACTTCGTAAGCAACACGATTGATCGGTGTATAGATTGAGTCAATCGCAATCACGCCGACTGAATTGGAGAATGCTTTGTTCTTCACAGAACCGACATACCCAATCCCACGTCTGACGGTCATATACATCGATAATTTACCACCTTCAACCACAGTCGCGATGACTTGGTCAGGGTTAATAATCTTTATATCACTGTCATGAATAATATCTGAAGCGGTAACGACACCTGCACCGTTTTGGTGGATTTCAATTTCTTTTTCGAAATTAGGATCTGTAGAATCTACAGATAAAACCACTTTTTTAAGATTCAAAACAATACTCATTACGTCTTCCATTACACCTTCGAGTGTAGAGAATTCGTGTTCAGCTCCTTCAATCTTCACATTGACAATCGCAGCGCCTGGTAATGATGATAAGAGTACACGACGTAGTGAGTTACCAATGGTAATCCCATAGCCTCTTTCGAGTGGGCTGATGGTGCAAATTGCTTTGGTATTATCGCCTGATATAGACTCAACCTTTACTTCTGGTTTCGAAAACTTAAGATCTTGCAAAATGATTACCTCCTTTATTTGTTATAGATATTATCCACGAGGACGTTTTGGTGGGCGGCATCCGTTGTGTGGTACTGGGGTTACGTCTTTAATCGCTGTGATTTCAAGACCTGCAGCTTGGATCGAACGGATCGCAGCTTCTCTACCTGGGCCTGGACCTTTAACGGATACTTCAACTTTGATGACACCATGTTCGATAGCGGCTTTAGCAGCTGCTTCGGCTGACATTTGTGCAGCAAATGGGGTGGATTTACGGGAACCTTTGAAACCTAATGCACCGGCACTGCTCCAAGCGATTGCGTTACCGCCTTGGTCTGTGATGGTGACGATTGTATTATTAAACGTGGTATGAATGTGAGCCATTCCAAGCGGAATATTCTTCTTTACACGACGTTTAGTTGTTTTTTTACCTGCCATGATGACCCTCCTTATTTCTTCTTATTCGCGATAGTCTTAGCTTTACCTTTACGAGTACGCGCATTTGTTCTTGTGTTTTGTCCTCTTACTGGTAAACCTTTTCTATGACGAATTCCACGATATGAACCGATTTCCATTAAACGTTTGATGTTTAATGTGACTTCTCTTCTTAAGTCACCTTCGACTTGGTATTTTGCAACTTCAGTACGAATGCGGTTTAGTTCATCTTCTGTTAAGTTTTTTACTCTGGTATCTTCCGATACGTGAGCGTCTTTTAATATTTGTTCTGATAGACTTCTTCCAATCCCGAAAACGTAAGTTAAGCTAATAACTACGCGCTTTTCGCGTGGAATGTCGATACCTGCTATACGTGCCATATTATTCTCCTATTATCCTTGACGTTGTTTGTGTTTTGGATTTTCACAAATAACCATTACTCTACCTTTGCGCTTAACAACCTTGCATTTGTCGCAAATAGGTTTTACTGATGCTCTAACTTTCATTTGATTTCCTCCTACTTTCGGCGATACGTGATTCTGCCGCGTGTTAAATCATATGGTGATAACTCAACTGTAACGCTATCACCAGGTAAAATGCGAATGTTATTCATGCGGATTTTACCGGATACGTGTGCGAGTACTACATGCCCATTTTCAAGTTCAACTTTAAATTTGGTATTTGGTAGTACTTCGACTACTTTTGCTTGTACTTCAATTAAATCTTCTCTTGCCATAAATAGCCTCCTTTAAAGTTCGGTTAATATTTGATAGCCTGTCTCAGTGATGGCGATCATGTGTTCAAAGTGTGCGCTTTTGGATTTGTCCATGGTAACTGTGGTCCAGTTATCTTGTAAAATCTTGACACGTTTTGTCCCGATATTAACCATGGGTTCGACACAGAATGTCATGCCTGGTTTTAACAAGGCACCCATCCCAGGTTGACCGAAGTTTGGGATGTAAGGATCTTCATGCAACTGTTTACCAATGCCATGGCCCGTGAATTCTTCTACGATGCCGTAACCATAGGGTTTGACATAAGCCTCAATTGCAGCGGAAATATCCGATACTCGATTGCCAGGAATCGCTTGTTTGAGCCCCTCATACAAGGATGCAAGCGTAACATCTAAAAGTTGTTGATCGGCTTTGGATATGGTGCCTACTGGGTAAGTCCATGCGCTGTCCGCGTGGTAACCTTTATAGTAAACCCCAATATCGAGTGTGATGATGTCACCCTCTTTGAGAATCATCTTTTCAGAAGGAATCCCATGAACGACGACTTCATTGACCGATAGACAGACTGAACCAGGGAAGCCATGGTAACCTTTGAAGGACGGTTTGCCCCCTAAGGAAACAATGAAGTTTTCCGCGATTTCGTCCAGAGCCTTTGTCGATATGCCTGGTTTAATGTGTTTTTTTACTTCTTCACGAGTGAGGGCAACCATTCGGCCAGCTTCACGCATGATGTCAATTTCTCTTTGTGATTTTAGTGTAATCATTTTTTACCATCTAATTCTTCAATAACACGTTTGGACACTTCTTCAATCGAGCCTTTGCCATCGATGCATAGAAGGTTACCTTTTTTGCGGTAATATTCAATGATCGGTTGGGTTTGGTCATGATAAATGACTAAACGTTCTTTGGTGATTGCGACAGTATCGTCAGGACGTTGTACGAGTGGGGTTTGGTCGTTATCGCAAATCCCCTCTTTTTGTGGTTTGTTGTTACGCACATGGTAAGTTCTACCACAGGTTGGGCAAACACGACGGCCGGTGATACGGTCTAAGATGATTTCTTCTGGAGAGTCCAGGTAGATTACATAATCCACTGTCCAACCATATTGCATCAAAATATGATCGAAATCTTCCGCTTGACGCAAATTGCGTGGGTAGCCATCCATGAGGAAGCCTTCCTTAACGTCTCTTGCTTGTAAGCGAATGCGTACGATGTCGTTGGTTAACGAATCGTTGACAAACTTGCCAGCATTGATCTGATTTTGAACAAGTTTCCCAACGGGAGAACCTTTCTTGATTTCGGCGCGAAACATTTCTCCCGTTGAAATATGAGGTATATGATAATGCTTTGTGAGATCACTTGCGAGTGATCCTTTGCCAACGCCCGGTGGGCCCATTACGATTAGTCTCATGGTTCATACCTCTCTCTTGTTTGGCTTAAAATATGCCTTTGTATTCTTGATTATTTGCTTCTGTTTCGATTTGATTGGTGGTTTCCATCGCAACCCCTACGACGATGAGTAAGGATGTACCCCCGAGAACGATGGCTTGAGATTCTTGTGAGTTAAAGCCAAACACGATGGCAGTAACGATCGGCATTGCCGCAAGAATGACCAAGTACACTGTACCGAGTAGTGTAATCTTAAACATCAATTTCGCAATGTAGTTTTGTGTATCCAACCCTGGTCTAACGCCTGGAATATACGCATTGGACTTCGATAAGTTGTCTGCTACTTTTTCAGGATTTAACATCAAGAAAGAATAGAAGAATGTGAACACAACGATGAGTCCGATGTATAGCACGAATCCGATCGGTTGTTGATAGTTGAAGATTTGATCCAACCATGAACCCAATGAAGACGAGGTATTTAATCCGAACATACCGGAGATGGATAATGGAATACTCAAGATGGTCGATGCGAAGATGACCGGGATAACCCCTGCAGTATTCAACTTAATTGGTAAGTCTGAAGTGGTTTTGCCTTGACCGGATTGACGGTTTGCGTATTGAATTGGAATTCTTCTCTTCGCAAGTTCAAGGAAGGTGACCCCTAGAAGTACAGCTAAGTAAATTAGAATAACTGCGATGAATAGAACGATGTCCCATCCACCATTGCCATTGGTGATGTATTTGCCCCACAATAAAGTAATCATGGAAGGCAAGGAAGTGATGATACCAGCTACGATGAGTAGGCTTGTACCATTACCAATACCTTTTCTAGTAATCAAGTCCGCGATGTACATAGCGAATGCAGCACCCGCTGTGACGACCAATGACATGTAAATATATAAGATTGGGGAAGGTGATAGGATGTCTGGTAAGAATTCGCTACCTGCAACCCCTAAACCAAGTAATAATACAAGCGACTGAACAAATGCCAAGACCAAACCGAGGATACGGGTTAGTTTGTTGAGCTTTTGTTTTCCAGTCTCGCCTTGTTCGCTCCATTCTTTTAGAACAGGCACGATATCCATTTGTAGCATTTGAACTACGATGGACGCCGTAATGTAAGGCGATATACCCATAGCCATGATGGAAAAACGTCCTAATGCATTACCAGTAAAGTTATTTAAAATGGCTAAGAAGTCATTACCGCTGATGAACTCAGAGATGCTTGAAGTATCAATTAACGGGATTGGAATCCAAGTCGTGATACGGAAGATAAATAACAATGCTAGAGTAATACCAATTCTTTTTAAAAGTTGTACGTTTGAAAATATCGCTTTGATACGGTACATGTTAGATTACCTCAGCCGTTCCGCCAGCTTGTTCAATTAAAACAAGGGCTTGTTTAGAGAAGTGGTTTGCTTTGATGGTGAGTTTCTTTTCTAACGCACCGTTAGCCAACACTTTAACGCCTGATTGTAATTTACCAATGAGTTTTGTTTCTAATAATAATTCTGGTGTAACGACTGTGCCGTCTTCAAACACATTGAGTTGTGTTAAGTTGATGATGGCAAAATCTTTACGGTTAACGTTGGAAAATCCACGTTTAGGAATACGTTGGAAGAAAGGAATTTGTCCACCTTCAAACCCTAAGCGAGTACCGCCGCCGGTTCTAGCACCTTGACCTTTTTGTCCTCTACCAGCAGTTTTACCTTGTCCAGTAGCTGTACCACGTCCGAGTCTTTTACGATTCTTACGTGCGCCTTCATTTGGTCTTAATTCATTTAACATATGTGTGTCCCTCCTTACGCGATTTCTTTAACAACCACAAGGTGAGCAATGGTTTTAACCATACCCACGATCGCGTCGTTGGATTCTTTAACTACAGTTTGGTTTAATTTCTTTAATCCCAAGGCATGTGCAGTTTTAACTTGATTTGGATTGCGTCCGATTAAAGACTTCTTTAATGTAATTTCTAATGTCATAGTCTTACACCAAGCTTTCTACTGCAACGCCTCTAAGCGCTGCAACGTCTTCTTTAGTCTTCAATGTTTCAAGTCCAGCAAATGCAGCTCTAACCATGTTGATTGGGGCTTTGGAACCTAAAGATTTGGATAAAATGTTGTGGATACCAGCAAGTTCGCAAACGGTACGAATCGCACCACCGGCGATGACTCCGGTACCTTCAGCAGCCGGCTTCAAGAATACTTTACCAGCACCGAATTCTCCGGTGATTGCATGTGGAATTGTATTGTTAACAACAGCTACTTTAATTAAATTCTTTTTCGCATTTTCGACGGCTTTTTTAATCGCATCTGGTACTTCTTGAGCTTTGCCTAAGCCAAACCCAACGGTCCCATTGTGATCACCAATAACGACTAGTGCTGCGAATCTGAAACGTCTACCACCTTTTACTACTTTAGTTACGCGGTTGATAGCAACCACGCGGTCTTCGAATAATTCGACTTCTTTTTCTCTAACTTTACGCATGATTACCCTCCTTAGAATTTCAATCCAGCTGCTCTAGCTGCTTCGGCCAATGCCTTAACGCGTCCATGGTATAAATAACCACTTCTGTCGAATACGACCTCAGTAACGCCGCCAGCGATGGCACGTTCTGCGATCAATTTACCTACCGCGGATGCAGTTGCAATGTTTGAACCTTTTAAGTTCAATTCTTGGCTTCTTGCTGCAAACAAGGTGGTTTGATTTACGTCGTCAATAAGTTGTGCATAGAAGGCTGTATTAGAGCGATATACACTTAAACGAGGTCTTGCTGCGGTACCTGAAAGAGTTTGACGAATACGTAAATGTCTCTTTTGGCGTGTTACATTGCTTGATTGTTTACTGATCATATATATGCCCTCCTACTTCTTAGCAGTCTTGCCTTCTTTGCGACGAACATTTTCACCTTTGTAACGAATACCTTTACCTTTGTAAGGTTCTGGTTTACGAATAGCGCGAATGTTTGCTGCAAATTCACCAATGACTTGCTTGTCTGCACCTGATAAAATAACTTCTGTATTCTTAGGTAATGCAACGGTCACACCTGCAGGAATATCCAATTCAACTAAATGTGAATAACCTGCGTTGATGACTAACTTCTTACCTTCGATAGACGCTCTGTAACCGACACCGATGATTTCTAAGGATTTAGTAAACCCTGTAGCAACCCCTGTGACCATGTTCGCAAGAACGGCTCTGGTTGTACCGTGTAATTTACGGTCGTTATTGATATCAGATTCTCTCTTAATTGTGATGTGATTATTTTCTTGTTCGATGGTTACTCGATCAGAAAATTGAAATGATAAAGTGCCTTTTGGGCCTTTGACTGTGACTAAGTTCCCTTCTCCTACAGTGACGGTAACGCCAGCAGGAACAATAATCACTTTATTACCTATACGTGACATATGTTATCCTCCCTATTACCAAACGTAGGCGAGCACTTCGCCACCGATTTGTTGTTTTCTGGCTTCTCTATCAGTAAGAATGCCTTTTGATGTCGAAATAATCGCAATTCCAAGTCCGTTTAGAACTTTAGGTAATTGGCTAGCTTGCGCGTAAACACGTAAGCCCGGTTTCGATATCCTCTTTAAACCTTTAATAACGCGTTCGTTATTAGCGGCATATTTCAATGTTACTACGAGTGTAGAACCTACTGCTTCATTTTTAGATACATAATCTACAATGAAACCTTCTTGTTTCAAGACATTTAAAATGTCTGCTTTAAGTCTGGATGCAGGGATTTCTACCGTTTCATGACGCATTGAATTCGCGTTGCGGATACGAGTTAGTAAATCCGCGATTGGATCAGTCATAACCATATTATTTCCTCCTTCTTACCAGCTAGCTTTTTTAACGCCAGGTAGTTCGCCTTTATAGGCTAATTCGCGAAAACAAATACGGCAAATTCCAAATTTTTGGTATACTGCGTGCGGACGGCCACAACGTGTGCATCTGGTGTAAGCTTGTGTTGAAAACTTAGCCACGCGTTGTTGCTTCGCAATCATAGATTTTTTAGCCATGTTTATTCTCCTTATTTCTTGAACGGTAATCCAAGGGAAGTTAGTAATGCTTTACCTTCTTCATCAGATTGCGCCGTTGTTACGATGACAATGTCCATGCCACGTACTTTTTTCACTTTATCGAAATTGATTTCAGGGAAAATGAGTTGTTCTTTGATTCCGAGTGTGTAGTTACCACGACCGTCAAAAGCATCTTTAGAGATACCGCGGAAGTCTCTTACACGTGGAAGAGAAACTGAAACTAATTTATCCAAGAAATAGTACATTCTTTCGCCACGTAATGTAACTTTGCAACCGATTGGCATACCTTCACGTAATTTGAAGTTCGCAATAGATTTTCTTGCTTTGGTTACAACCGGTTTTTGACCAGTGATTACGGTTAATTCTTCAACTGCGTCGTCGAGCGCTTTAGGGTTAGCTACTGCGTCGCCGATACCCATGTTAATAACGATCTTTTCGATCTTTGGTACTTGCATGACGGAAGTATAGTTGAATGCTTTCATTAATTCGGGTTTGGTGAGGTTTTCGTATTTTTCTCTTAATCTACTCATAGTCAAACTCCTTCTTATTTATCAAGGCTTGCGCCTGATTTTTTCGCATAACGGACTTTCTTACCGTCTACGATTTTGTAACCAACGCGAGTTGGAACATTCTTCTTTGGATCGAGAATCATCACGTTAGATACATGGATTGGTGCTTCGACTTCCACGATTTGACCTTTTTCGTTTTGTTGAGTTGGTCTTTCATGTTTTTTAACTTTATTGACGCCTTCAACGATGACGCGGTCTTCATCAGGAAATGCTTTTAATACTTTACCAGTTGTTTTGACTTTTTTGCCTTTTTTATCGGTCGTAAATTTGTCTTTACCAGCGATAACTACAACTGTATCTCCAGCTTTAATGTTCATGATGTCCTCCTTATAATACTTCTGGAGCAAGGGATACGATCTTCATGAAGTTCTTATCTCTAAGCTCTCTAGCCACTGGTCCGAAAATACGTGTACCACGTGGGTTTAAATCTTCTTTAATAATGACTGCTGCATTGTCATCAAATTTGATGTATGAGCCGTCTGCGCGTCTTAAGCCAGACACGGTTCTGACGATAACCGCTTTTGCTACATCACCTTTTTTAACGATGCCGCCTGGCGTTGCTTTTTTAACTGCAACGACAACCACATCGCCGATGTTAGCATAACGACGGCGGGTACCACCTAAAACTTTAATGACTAAGACTTCACGTGCGCCGCTATTGTCAGCGACGTTTAATCTAGTTTCTTGTTGAATCATGATAGTCCCTCCTTATTCTGCCTTCGTAACAATTTCTACTAATCTAAAACGTTTAGTAGCTGAAAGTGGTCTTGTTTCCATGATGGTTACAATGTCGCCAACTTTTGCAGTATTGTCTTCGTCGTGTGCATGATATTTTTTGGAAACTTTAACACGTTTCCCGTATAAGCTGTGTTTTTTGTATGTGTCAACTACCACTGTGATCGTTTTTTGCATTTTGGTTGATACCACAGTTCCTGTGAACACTTTTCTATTGTTTCTTTCCATAGTATCCTCCTTTATTCGCTACGTTCACTAATGATTGTCTTCATTTGTGCAATTAATTTTCTGACTTGTCTTATGCGTGCGGTATTTTCTAGTTGACCAACAGCAAGTTGAAAACGTAAGTTGAATAATTCAATTTTTAATTCGTTGATGCGTTTGTTTAAGTCAGCAGTGCTGATCTTACGAATTTCGGTCGCTTTCATATTATTGGTCACCTACCTTACGAATAATCTTTGTTGAAACAGGAAGTTTATGGGAGGCAAGTCTCAATGCTTCGTGAGCAACTTCATCGGTTACGCCTGCAACTTCGAACATGATTTTGCCAGTCTTAACAACAGCAACCCATGAATCTGGTGCACCTTTACCGGAACCCATACGTACTTCTAGTGGTTTTTTAGTTTTTGCTAAATGAGGGAAAATGTTGATCCATACATTACCTGTACGTTTCATATGTCTTGTGATTGCAATACGGGCAGCTTCGATTTGACGGTTGGTAACCCAAGCACCTTCAGTTGCTTGTAAACCCCAGTTGCCGTGTTGTAATTCAAGATTACCTTTTGCCTTTCCTTCATAACTTACGCGATGAGGACGGCGGAATTTAGTTCTTTTTGGCATTAACATAATTACTTGCCTCCTTTACTGCGCTTGTCTCTTCTTGGTGCAGCTTCAGATCTAACTTTTTGACCAGGTAGAACTTCGCCTTTAAAAATCCATACTTTAACGCCTAACTTACCATAAGTGGTGATCGCTTCTGCAGTTGCATAATCGATGTCAGCACGTAAAGTGTGTAGAGGCACGCGGCCTTCAGAATAGCCTTCGCTACGAGCGATTTCAGCACCGCCAAGACGTCCGGACACGAGTGTCTTAACCCCTTTAGCACCTGCTTTTAATGCTCTTTGCATAGCCATCTTTTGCACACGGCGGAAAGATGCACGGTTTTCTAATTGTTCAGCAATGCTTTGCGCAACGAGTTCTGCATTGAGTTCTGAACGTTTCACTTCAACGACATTAAGGATGATTTCCTTTTTAGTCATGTATTCAAGTGTTTTAACTGCTTTGTTTTTGGATTCTGCATCTCTACCGATGACAACGCCAGGTTTAGCTGTGTATAAAGTGACTTTCACTCTATCTTTTGCCTTACCTTTAAGACGTTCGATTTCGATTTGAGAAACGGAAGCCTTTTTGAAAGTGTCTTTTAAATACTTTCTGATTTCAATATCTTCTTTTAAAAGAGCCGGAACTTGATTTTTTTCTGCATACCATTTCGCATCCCAGTTACGGGTGATCCCCATGCGTAAGCCGACTGGACTAACTTTTTGACCCATCGTATATCCTCCTAAACTCTTTCTGCCACAACGATTGTGATGTGGCTCGTCTTTTTAACGATAATGTTGCCTTGTCCTTTGGAATTAGGCATCATTCTCTTCATGCGTACGCCTTCGTTGACGAACGCCTCTTTAATGTATAAGTTGTTTACATTCATGTTGTAGTTATGATCCGCGTTAGCGACTGCACTGTTAAGCACCTTTAAAATAATTGGAGCGGCAGCTTTAGGGGTATATTTCAAAATCGCTTGCGCTTCTTTGATTTCTAAACCCTTAATGAGATCAATCACTAGTCTTGCTTTTCTTGGTGCAATACGCACCGTATTTGCCATAGCTCTAGATTCCATATTAACCTCCGTCATTATTTCTTAGCTGCTTTCTTGTCAGCGCCGTGTCCACGGAAAGTACGTGTAGGTGAGAATTCACCTAGTTTGTGCCCTACCATGTCTTCTGTGATGTATACAGGTACATGTTCTCTACCGTTATATACTGCAATCGTTAATCCTACAAAGTCAGGGAATACGGTTGAACGTCTTGACCAAGTTTGGATTACTTTGTTATCTTTTGCCTTCTTAGCGGTTCTTACTTTATTTAATAGGTAATCGTCACAAAAAGGACCTTTTTTAATTGAACGTGCCATGATTTCCCTCCTACTTCGTACGACGTCTTACGATTAGATCGCTCGATGCCTTCTTAGAATCTCTTGTCTTAATACCGCGACCAGGTTTGCCCCATGGTGTCATTGGTGATTTTCTACCGATTGGGTTCTTACCTTCACCACCACCGTGTGGGTGATCGTTCGGGTTCATAACAGCACCACGGACAGTTGGGCGGATACCCATATGTCTTGTACGTCCTGCTTTACCAATTCTGACAAGTTCGTAAGTTTCGTTACCAACTTCACCAACGGTTGCGCGGCAAGTACCTAAAATCTTTCTCACTTCGCCAGAGCTTAATCGAACAAGAACATAGCGTTCTTCTCTACCTAAGATTTGTGCGGAAGTACCAGCAGAACGGACCAATTGTCCACCTTTACCAGGGTGTAATTCAATGTTGTGAATGACAGTACCTACTGGGATATTGAAAATAGGCAATGCGTTACCAGTTTTGATGTCTGCATGTTCACCGGATTCGATGGACATACCCACTTCTAAACCTTTAGGCGCAATGATATAACGCTTTTCACCATCTACATAGTTGATTAAAGCGATATTTGCACTTCTGTTTGGATCGTATTCGATTGTAGCAACCTTACCTACGATACCATCTTTGTTTCTCTTGAAATCAATTACACGATATTTGCGCTTAGCGCCGCCACCTTGATGACGAACTGTAATTTTACCTGAGTTATTACGTCCACCATTTTTGTGAATTGGCTCGAGTAGTGATTTTTCAGGAGTGGATGTTGTGATTTCTTCGAACGTTAATACGCTCATGTTGCGGCGTCCAGCGGACGTCGGCTTATAAACTTTAACCGCCATAGTTAATTCTCCTTTAACATTTCACTAATCTTAAACTGTGAATTGGTCGATCTTTTGACCATCAGCGAGTTTTACGATTGCTTTTTTGTATGCTTGTTTGTATCCTTCGTATTTACCCATTCTCTTGAATTTAGGTAATATGTTTACGGTGTTTACTCTTACTACTGTCACGTTGAAAATCGCTTCTACAGCTTTTTTGATTTCCACTTTGTTCGCTTTACGATCGACTTCGAAAGTATAGGAATTTTGGGATTCAATTAACTTAGATGATTGTTCAGTGATGATTGGAGCTTTGATAATGTCGTAATATTTAGTCATTATGCAAGCACCTCCTCAAAGTATGCAACTGCATTTTGTGTTAATAATAGTTGTTTGCAGTTTAGTAAGTCATAAACGCTTGCATGGGAAGCTTGAACCAACATAACATTCGGTAGGTTACGTGCTGCTAAGAACACATCGTCTGCGAATACAGTGTCTACGATCAATACTTTTTGTGTAATGTTTAACTTGCTTAGTAAAGCTGCGAATTCTTTAGTCTTTGCTTGAGCAACTGCTAAGTTGTCAACCAAGACCAATGAACCATTGGCTTGATGCGCGGATAAAGCGGAACGCATAGCGAGTTGAGCGACTTTGCGGTTTACTTTAACGTCATAGCTTCTAGGTGTTGGACCGAAAACGATACCACCATGTCTCCATTGTGGGCTTCTTGTAGACCCTTGACGAGCTCTACCTGTTCCTTTTTGTTTCCAAGGTTTCTTACCGCCACCGGAAACTTCAGCGCGTGTTTTAGTATCGTGAGTCCCTTGACGCATCGCTGCTCTTTGAGCGTTAACTACGTCGTATAATGCTTGATTATGAGGGGCAATACCAAATACATATTCATTTAATGTAAGGTCAGTTACTTTTGAACCTTCTTGGTTTAAAACTTGTAATTTAGGCATCTTGGTTCCTCCTTACTTGATACTCTTGATGGCAGTTCTAACGACCACAAGACCGTTGTTTGGTCCTGGTACGCTACCGCTAACAAGTAGTACTTCTCTTTCGGCGTCAAATGCTACAACAGCTAAGTTTTGAACTGTAACTTGTTCAGCACCCATATGCCCTGGTAGATTTTTACCTTTCATGTTGCCTTTGATGGCACCCATCGAACCTGGTGAACGGTGATACATCGAGCCGTGTCCCATTGGTCCTCTGTTTTGATTGTGGCGTTTGATAACACCGGCGAAACCTTTACCTTTTGAAGTTCCAGTAACGTCGATCAATTCGCCTGCTTTGAAAATATTTCCAGAAACGACAGTCCCAACCGCTAAATCCGCTAATTCGTTAAGCGTTTCGTTAAAGCGAATTTCTTTAATGAAGCGCTTAGGTGCTGTGTTAGCTTTTGCGACGTGCCCTTGTTCCGGCTTGTTGCTTACTTTTTCCCTTTTGTCTTCGAAACCGATTTGAGTCGCAACGTATCCGTCAGTTTCAACAGTTTTTTGTTGAAGCACTACGTTTTGAGCAACATCGATCACAGTTACAGGGACTAGTTGACCATCTGCATTCCAGATTTGGGTCATGCCTAGTTTTCTACCTAAGATTCCTTTGGCCATGTTTCTTTCTCCTTTTTGTTTTTGTTTGGATTCTTAATACTTACTTCTTTAACACGATATCAACACCAGAAGGTAAGTCGATATGCATTAAAGCTTCAATTGTTTGTGCATTTGGATCTAAGATTTCGATTAATCTCTTGTGCGTACGACGTTCGAATTGTTCACGTGAATCTTTGTTGACGTGTGGGGAACGTAGAATGGTGAAAATTTCTTTTTCAGTTGGTAGTGGAATTGGCCCATGTACCTTTGCACCAGTCTTGGTTACGCTTTCGATAATCTTCTTCGCGGATTGATCAATTAATCTGTGATCATATGCCTTTAAACGAATTTTGATAACTTCTTTTGCCATTTTAAAAATGTCTCCTTTCGCCTATAATCTTGTCATAGACTTGCTCCATGGAAAAACCCTTCACATAGACAACGGCTATCCGTGTGCCGACAACCTTCCATTTCACAGCCTTTTGCTTGTGCGTAAGCGTATCTATTATATGATAAACAAAAAGAATATGCAACCCTTTTTGCACATTTTTTTTGAAAAAGTGTGGTTTAGGATTTCATATTCTTGTTTTTATGTTGTTTGATTATTTGTTTTGCTTCTTTCAAAAATGGCATTGGAATACTAAAATTATGTATCCCTTTTTCCAACATCATCGCAAGTGCCACCGGGCGACTGGCAATATCACCACAAACCGTACATGGGATTTGGTGGTGTTTTGCAAACTGATCAATCTCTTCAATGGCTTTGATCATTTTTTTAGCATAGGTCAATTCATCCATGGCCGTGTGACGGTCAATTTGAAATAAGCTTTTACCTAAATCGTTTGACCCAATCGAGAAGAATGCAGCCTTCGTAAAGTCAGATAAATGCATGAATGCTTCTTCTGTTTCAATCATCACACCAAGTGGTGGCAGTGGTCGACTGAATCCGAATTTATGGTGGAGATTTTCTAATAGACGTTGAATCGCCTCTAAATCCGCTCCACTTTTAACCATGGGTATCATGATTTTTAAATTATCATACGTTTCATTTAATACCAGCAATGCCGATAGTTGTTCAACGAATGGTTTTTCATAGGTGATAAAATAATCCGATACCCCACGTTGTAGTGGTCCTAAATTGAGTGGGTTTTTATCGTCGCCAAAATCATATGTGCGAATGATGACCGGTTTAGGGTGAAACTGCTTAAGAAATTTACCATAAACTTCAACTTGTTTATCGATAGATGGAAAAGTGTTTTTTTGAAAGTATAAGAACTCGGAACGGTATAATCCAATACCATCTGCAGATGCAACATACCTTGGATCGACCAACGTTTCTCCAGATACGTTCAAACATAACCGGTTGGGGTGATGTGAAATTTGTAGGTCTGCATCGATATCTTTGTTGGCATTTAACCACCCTTCAACTTCCTTATGAGAAGGGTTGATGATCAACTTGTTGTGATAACCATCGAGAAAAATCGATTGATTGGGTTCGATGCGAACATCCTTTACAATCACCACTGGGATGTTACGTTCTTTGGCTAATATGATGCCATGGGATAGGCTACTGCCCTCTTTGACGATGACCCCTTGGATATAGGGATCATATTCAAATAGATAGGATGGGTATAATACATCGACCACCAAGATGATGGGTTCGATGATTCTCTTTTTTACTTTTTGTTCTAATGCAAAGTAAAGTCTTTCACTTAAATCAGCGACATCATGAATGCGTTCTTTCAAATACGCATCTTCTACTTTGGATAAGGCATCCATGTAGTTTTGAATGGCCGATTTGAAAGCTTCTTTTGCGCTGACATGTTTCGTTCGGATTTTTTGTTTTACCTCATTTTCCAATAGTTGATCCAATAAAATGGCTTGTTGAAATCCAATGATTTCGTCGGTTGACTGTTGGTTTTTAAGGTTTTCAAGTGCTTGAAATACGGCTTGTTTTGTTTCTAAAAAGTGCTGTATTTCTAAAGCGGCTTCGGTTGGCTGGGCAGAAGGTTCGTTCGATTTTTCAATCGTATGAACTTTACCGTACCCAATCCCCGGAGATAACACCGTTAATGTCATGCAGGGTTATTCGCAATGATCAGGTAAGCAGCACCGAACATGCCTGCATCGTTACCCAAAGTAGCGAGTTCAAATTGCATATTTCTAAGGGCAGAAAATGCATATTTGACATAGTGTTTTTTGATGGCGTCAATGAGAATTTGTCCAGCATTCGCAATCCCACCACCGATTAAGAAAGCTTTCGGGTCAGTGGTTGCGGCAAGTGCTGCACAGGTTTGACCTAAATATTCACCTGTTTTATCAACTACAGCCAGTGCAAGCGCATCGCCCTCTTTGGCTGCAGTAAATATTCTTTTTGGCGATAATGTCTCATCATCCACCAATGTGGTTTTTAATTTCTTCTCAGCAATGAGTTTTCGTGCTCTTGCATTGATTCCGCGGATTGCAACTTCTGTTTCTAAGCAGCCATACAACCCACACGTACAAAGTTGTGGTTCGTGGTGTTCAGCACGAATATGGCCAATTTCACCGCCAGCACCATGCGCACCATCAATGACTTTACCGTTGGCGATAATCCCGCCACCAACGCCGGTACCTAGGGTGATGAAAACGATGTCTCCATCGATGTGTTTTTGCCAGTATTCCCCAGCAGCTGCAACCGTGGCGTCATTGCCCGCTTTAACCAATACCGGTTTGCCATAAGCACGGACAAATTCATCACTCACTTGGACGTTCTCCCAGCCCAGGTTGACACATTTAATGGCCACATTTTCAACGACAGGTCCTGGTAAACCAAAACCGAAGCCTAAAATATCCTCATCTTTTAAAGATTTGAGTTCTACAAATTTATGAATACTTTCAGCCACATCGGACAAAATATTGCCCCCGTGGTTTCGCAAATCGGTTGGAATGCTCCACGATTCTAGTAAACTGCCATTTTGATTTAAAAAGCCAATTTTGACCGATGTTCCGCCCACATCTACGCCAAATACATATTTCATATGATCACCTTTTTTTCTGTGTTTTTTGCTCAACTTCATTATAACATGAAGGCCTAGTAAAGTCATTAAGTCAAAAAAAGAATACCCTTTCACAGGTATTCTTTAACGATCAATATTTTGATTTAAAATAGTTGCTGATATTTTCCAAAGACTTCACCAATGCTTCGTCTTTTTCTAACTCCAAGTCTGTCATGACCGATTCAATCATTTCATCGTGGAATCCATCGTGGATTTGTAAGGTTTCAATGGCGGCATCCGTTAGCTGTAATATAACTTTTCGCTTGTCGTCTTTGGCACGGTTTCTCGTTACATATTTCTTTCGAACCAAGACATCCACAGAGGTGGTTAAAGTACCTAGTGTAATTCTAAGTCTTTTCGCAACATCACCCATCGTTTTGGTTGGTGAATTTTTGATCGCTTCTAGGACGTGTACTTCGCTCATGGAGAGTTTTACACCACGTTCTCTAAGCGTTTGTCCTTCGATCGACAATATGTGGTTAAATACTTCGACCAACAATTCATTAATTACATCTTTTGCACGGCTCATCAACTTACCTCACTATATAACCGACACCTAAAGTACCTGGGCCTGCATGGGCACCGACGACTGGTGTTAATGGCACCAATTCGACTTTAACATCGGAACGTTGTTCTAAAATTAGATTTTTAATGACTTCAGCATCCGATTTATTGTTGGTGTAAGCGATGAAGAGGTCTACTTTCTTGCCTTTGATATCATCGACAAGGATTTCAAGTAGTCTTTCTCTAGCCTTTGAAGTGGTACGAATCTTTTCAAGTGGTACTAAAGTGCCATCTGGGAGGACATGCAATAAAGGTTTAATCTTTAATAATGTACCCAAGAAGCCTGAAGTTGCTGATAAACGACCATTCTTAACGAGATACTTCAACGTATCTACCAATACATAAATCTTAATTTGTTCTCTGAGAACTTCCAATCTTTCAGCGATTTGTTTTGCAGATTTGCCTGCTTTAATCATATCAATCGCTTCTAATACTAAATACACTTCACCTTGGGATACACTTCTTGAGTCTACCACATGGACATTGATCCCTTCGACCATCGATGCAGCCAGTACGGCACCTTGGTATGTACCAGACAATTTCGCTGAGATGGTGATTGCGACAACGTCGGTATAACCTTCTTTGACAAATTCTTCATACACTTCAGCAATCTTACCTGTAGGTGTTTGTGAAGTTGAAATCGCGATTTCAGGGTTATTGACGACGGTTGCGTAGAAATCATCTGCAGTGATATCCACGAAATCTTCATACTCTTTGCCACCTAAGTTCAATGTGGAATGAATCACTTTGACAGGATAGCTTAATTTTAGGTAATCCACACCGGAGTTACCACAAACCATAATACCAATTTTTGACATAAATTTCTCCTTATTGTTTTGATATTCAAACTACTTATGTCAATATCATAACATAACTGGCTTTGAAGTCAATACATATAGCTTATAAATAAGAAATTAGTCTATTTTGGTAAACAATTGGTGAAAATTGCCATATAGATTATAACAAAAATTGCTGAAATTGTATCCAAAAAACACGATTTTCTACAATTAGTACCCCATAAAAATAAAAAAACCATCGAGATGGTATTTATATAAACAGCGATGCTGATGTGTGTTAAGTGGTGGCTCCGGGCGGAGTTGAACCGCCGACACACGGATTTTCAGTCCGTTGCTCTACCTACTGAGCTACAGAGCCAAGCCAAATAATGGCGGTCCGGACGGGAATTGAACCCGCGATCTCCAGTGTGACAGACTGGCATGTTAACCACTACACCACCGGACCATTTGGTTGCGGGAGAAGGATTTGAACCAACGACCTCCGGGTTATGAGCCCGACGAGCTACCAGACTGCTCTATCCCGCGATATTTAATAATGGCGGAGAAAGAGGGATTCGAACCCCCGCGCCTTTTACAGCCTGTCGGTTTTCAAGACCGATCCCTTCAGCCGGACTTGGGTATTTCTCCTTGCCAATTATTGATTGGATTAAATTTTCAAAACAGGGTTTGGTGGACCCGGTAGGACTCGAACCTACGACCAACCGGTTATGAGCCGGTGGCTCTAACCAACTGAGCTACGGGTCCAAATTGGTAGCGGCGGGGGGACTTGAACCCTCGACCTTACGGGTATGAGCCGTACGCTCTAAACCAGCTGAGCTACACCGCCATGTCCTGTGTTGGGTAAACCAAAGATAATGATGTTACTATATACGAAAAGTGTATTTCTACACTCTAATAATTAAAATGGTGGAGCTTAACGGGATCGAACCGTCGACCTCCTGCGTGCAAAACAGGCGCTCTCCCAGCTGAGCTAAAGCCCCACTTTAATAAAATTGAGTTGGTACCTAGAGTCGGACTTGAACCGACACGGACTCATCGTCCATGGGATTTTAAGTCCCACGTGTCTACCTATTTCACCATCCAGGCATTTTTGTTGGTAAACTTAAGAATGGTGTCCCGTAGAAGGCTCGAACTTCTGACCCCTTGATTAAAAGTCAAGTGCTCTACCGACTGAGCTAACGGGACAACTTTGCAAATGGTGCCGAAAACAGGACTTGAACCCGCAACCCCCTGATTACAAGTCAGGTGCTCTACCAGTTGAGCTATTTCGGCTTAGTTCACTTGCATAGATTTCAAGTAAGTAAGTTTATGGTGGGGGATGACGGGCTCGAACCGCCGACCCTCTGCTTGTAAGGCAGATGCTCTCCCAACTGAGCTAATCCCCCTATTGGGGTTGAGAATTGCCTGGCAACGACCTATCTTCGCACATTGTACTATTTTCGGCGCTGAAGTGCTTAACTTCTGTGTTCGGGATGGGAACAGGTGTGTCCACTTCGCCATCGTCACCAGACATCTCTCAAAAC